>ERZ840371.1812-NODE-1812-length-20867-cov-3.055737_pt1 | contig 20867 bp, 10 predicted proteins | sample MGYA00519937_ERZ840371 | MGnify/ENA primary metagenome ERZ840371 (study PRJEB31850, sample SAMEA3708873) | human gut metagenome | biome: human gut; feature: human-associated habitat; material: faeces | place: China | collected 2014 ... | reverse complement strand
AAGTGACGGATGAGCCGACGGCAGCTCCCGAAGTGACGGATGAGCCGACGGCAGCTCCCGAAGTGACGGATGAGCCGACGGCAGCTCCCGAAGTGACGGATGAGCCGACGGCAGCCCCCGAAGTGACAGCAGAGCCGACGGCAGCTCCCGAAGCGACAGCCGAGCCGACGGCTGCCCCCGAAGCAACAGCAACGCCGACGGCAGCACCCACGGCAACGCCTGCGCCTACGGAGGAACCGACGCTTGCGCCGACTGTAACGCCTGCGCCGACGGAAAACGCCGCCGAAACTGCTGCCCCGATGGACGAGCCGTCCCCGACACCTGCGCTTACGGTGATTCCGTCGATGGACGCTGATGCGGTGAAGCCGGACGACATGATGATGCCGTCGCTTGGACTCGACCCGGGATTCCTGATGATGGCGAACGAACCGCCTGCCGTCAGCGAGAGCGGCATGCAGATTACCAATATTACGGTATCGAACATCATACTTCCGGAAAATGCCAATGCGTACAACTATAGCTTCGCAGCGGGCTTCAAGATTTCGGATGAAGCTATTCTGCGCCATGGCGAAGGCAACAAGATTATTATTCCGGCAGAGAATACGCATATCAAAACGGACAGCACTTCTGTCTGGTCGGGCACGGACGCCAAATTCAGCAATGAAAAGCCGGCGTTTAAGTTCCAGTACAATCCCGAAACGAATAACGTTGAAATGTGGTTCACCGACGAGTATATTGACTTTGTCCGGAAACACCCCAGCCATGACGACCGAACCGGCACCATGAAGATGAGCGCCGAAATCCGCAAGGACGATGTTAAGGATCTGGGCAACGACGACTTGACCATCAAGTTCGGTGGCGCATCGACTACCGTGAAGTGGGAGGACATCGACAGGGGCAACAACTCCCTCCTCAGCGATTTGAGAACTTGGAAAAGCGGGGCTAATGTCAACTGGGAAAAAGGAACGATTGAGTATACCGTCAAAATCGAATCTACAAAGGGCACGAACGGCAAGAACGCGACTGCTCGAGACGTCATGACGGCGGTGAATAAGCAAATTGCCCTGACAAACATGACCGTCACGGAGGTTAAAACAAACGCTAACTGGAGTCAGGTGCCCGCTGTTGACTCTGCTTCGACAGAAATCAAGACGGACGGTACATGCGCCTGCGGTACGACGGGAACGCACATTCACTACGTTTATGCGGACGAAAGCGGCAAGGTCTATACCATGACGACGGACTATGTGCTGCCGCCGCTTTCGGCAAATGAAACATACGAAATCAAGTATGAATACACGTTCGACAAGGACGGAATGACCGGTGAATACGATCAGCTGACAAATACTTTCACTGCGCAGAGTGGCGGAAAGTGGGACCATTCCCAGAATTCCTCTAACAGCAACCCTACTGACGTTCAGATTAAAAAGCTGCAAAAGAGCAGCTGGTACAACAGCAATGAGGGTTGCATTCAGTGGACGCTCACCGTCAACGAAAACCGTTTCAATATCAAGGATAAGACGCTGACGGACACGATGTTCGACCAGCTTGTGGACGAAAACGGCAGTCTGCTGTTTTCGAAGACGGACGGCAAGGGCTATGTGTCGCAAATCACGGCGAATAACACGCCTATCACCGCTGAAAACTACACGGATTACTTCACCGTGGAAACCGGCGCGGATGGCAAACCGCAGCTGAAATTCAAGGACACCACAGCTAAGATCGTAATCCAATACAAAACGCCGGTGGAAGCAACCGCGCAGAATCAACAGATTACAAACACGGCGGAATTCGACGGCGAACAAAAGACAAGCACCGTGACCGTAGGGCAGGACACGCGTTACAATGTGGTGAAGTCGGTTGACGCGAGTATGCCGGCGGATCCGACGAAGAACGGCGAATACACCGATGGTCTGTATCCGGTAGCGTGGAACGCGACGTACACCTTCCCGGCGACGAAGGATGTTCAGTATAAGCTGAACTTCGGCGATACGCTTGACAAGAAGGTGGAATGGAAAAACGGAACAGAAATCATGCAGCACTACATGACGGCGGCTCAGGCGCAGACATTGCTCAACGCCATCAAAGACCTCGATGTTGTGAAAAAGCATGATGCGCAGAATGTGCCGTACACCATTACGCTGCTGACCTGCGACAGTCAGGGCAAAAATGAAGGCACGATGGTGGTGTCTGCGGAAACGACGCTGACGGAAGGCTACTACTATGGTTTCCGGTTTGAAACGACGGGCGAAGGCGTTATGCTGAACGACGCCAATACGGATGTGAACGCGACGACAAGCGTTACGCTCCCGTACCAGACGACCATCTATCTGGAAAAGTCCCGCACGAGCGGGGTTGACTTCAAGAACACGGCTGTTAACGCGGGCAAGAACGGAGACGCGTGGTACAAGGTCGCCCCGAACGACCTGGTGGAGAAGAAATTCGGCAACCATGGCGTTGGTGATTTGAACGGACAGATCATCCATGAGAACGAGCTGTACTGGACCATCCTCCTGCGCAATGATGGCGTGGCGCACGACGAAATCACCCTGACCGAAACGCTCCCGCCGCACATTGTGGTGGATTACATCGAATACGGCAGATCGAGGTTGATTCTTAGCGAAACGGACAGCACGAAGATGACCGTTGTCAATAAGAAGCTGGACAATGCCGGTACGATTCCGGATGGCTATGAGGTCAGCAACGAGTGGAGCGAGCAGCGCATTTCCATCAAGGCTGATTTGACGACGGTGGGCGAAGGCGCACAGCAGCAGCAGAGAATCAACATCTCCATGAAGCCGAATGAGAATACCGGCGGTTCGGAAACGATTCTCAACGGCAAGGCGGATATGACCGTCAAGGTTCACTGCAAGATTGCCGACGACTTCCTGAAAAACGCGGTGGATGGCAAGCTGGAGCTGGGCGTGCTGAACAACCAGCTGGACGTGAGATACGACGCGGCGCTCTATCACAAGGAGCAGAAGACCGAGCTGACCTACGAGGAAGAGACGGTCAAGGCGGTGAACGTCCAGAAGGGCTACAGCGTCAAGGGCGGCGACCAGCAGGCGCGAATCACCTACACCATCGACATCAACCAGGCCGGCGCGGAGCTAAGCCCAAGCTCCAGCACCCTCACGCTGACAGATACGCTGTCGTATGACGTTGTTGGTTGGTGCAATAACTGGCCAAATAATTATATCTATCTGCGAGACGTCACGCTGGATGAAGGCTCCTTCAGGCTCTACGAGGCGCTGAAGGATGAAAACGGCAATCCGATTCTGAACGTTGATGAAAACGGCAAGGGACATTTGGTGCGCGGCGCAGAGATAGAGAAGTATCTCTGGAAGATGGAGTTCACGGAAACGGAGGAAGGGAATAAAACCTACCAGTATCCTGCGCAGGGAACGCCGAGCTTTAGCGGATCGACGGTAAACACGCGTAAGCTGAACATAACTGTCACCGTTCCGGACGGCAAGGCGCTGATTCTGGAATACACGGCACAGGAGAACATTCTGTTGCCGCCTGAGGTGACGAACGAGTACAACTTCAACGACGTGAACCACAAGGGCATCAGTCCGGCGTTGAAAAACCACGCAAACCTTGAAGGAAAAGACAGCTCAAGTACCGAACTGAACAACAGCAATAACGACTACTTCAGTCAGGGCGGCGGCTACATCCACAACAATCTGGTCATCCGCAAGGTGGACAGCGCGAACACCTCGCTGCTGCTGCCGGGGACGGAGTTCACCCTCTACGCATGGAACACGGCAACCAACAAGTTCGAGGCGGTTGGCGGCGAAAATGGTAAGGTCTACACGGATCAAAACGGTATGATTACTTACCAATACAATTCGGAGAAGCTGAACGAGCGTCCCCTCGACCCGAACGTCGCGTACATGCTGGCGGAAACGGATGCAGTTGAACCGTACCACCTCGTGCTGGAGGATCGCCCGCTGGTCGTCTTCCACATCGTTCCGAGAGCGGACGATACCGAAGCACATCCGGCGAGATACCCGGACGGTCTCAACAATGGCAACTTCGGCACGATTTCGAAGAGTCGGCTGCAGGAGCTCATGACTGCTTCTGGCATCAAAGGCGTGGTGGATGGCCCGCACACCATCAACGGCTCTGCGAGCATCAACATTCAGGTGAAGAACAGCAAGGATCGCCACGACATGGAGGTGCAGAAGAACTGGGCTGGCGACGACGCCCATGAGAATGCGCGCCCTGCCAGCGTCCTCGTGATGCTTCGCCGCTATGTGCTGACGCAGGAACAGTACACCGACGTGCTGAACACGGGCGCAACGCAGAATCCGCAATGCATCCTGTCTGCGGAAATGAAGGGTAACAGTAGCGCGTCGATTGCACGGCAGTTCCCGGAAAATCAGGAGGTTACGGTAACGCTGAACCTGTCAGGTAACGGACTTGGTGACACCGGGCGTATTGTGGCTCGCGTAGACGGAAAACAAATCGTTTTGCAGCCGCAGGATACGTCGAAGAAACAGTTCGTTTACACTACAACGATGGCGTATCAGAAAAAGGTAACTTTCAGTGTACAGTGGTGGCAAAGCTGGAATAATCAATGGTCGGCAGACTATGGGTATGATGACAGCGTGAGCATCACGATGACCCCGGAAGGCACACCGGTTGACGAAGTGCCGACGCAGGTCACGCAGTTCACCGACGCGCAGTGGGCAAAAATTCGCCAGCACCCGGACGACGCTTACGGCGGTCGCGAGGCTACGCTGACGGCAGCGAACGGCTGGCACACCCAGTGGTCGCAGCTGGAATCCACCGGCGCGGACGCGAACGGCAACAAGCTCTACTACATTTACTACATCGTCGAGGGCAAAGTGCCGAGCTACACCACATCCGGCATCACCTACACCATCGACCCGAACGCCAGCAAAACCACCGGCACGGTCACGGCGACGCTGACCAACGTCTACCGCCCGGAGGACAAGTACGGCGAAATCAGCATCGACTTGTCCAAGGAATGGTACGCGCCGGATGGCACAAAGCACACGATTACCGAGGAATTCGGCGGCGTACAGGTCGCGCTCTACAAGACGCGCTGGGATTACGTCAACGGCGCGTGGACGATGGGCAGCACGGAACGCCGCGACACGGTCACGCTGGCAGAAGCGAACAAATGGAGCGCCAAGTTCGAGGGGCTGGAAACCTACACGGTCGCCATGGAAAACGGCGTTGTCCAAAACGCCCACGCCTACACCTACAGCCTCCGGGAACTGAACGTGCCGAGCGGCTTCTACTGCCAGCTGGCATACAGCGGTCTCCCGCAGCAACCGAGCGAGTACTTCACGGACGGGAATCCCGCCCATCCGAAGGCGGACGCGCAGAACGCACGCGGCACGGCGACGCTGCGGAACTACGAGATCGCGAAGCTGACCATCGAAGCCGAGAAGCGCTGGGGTGAAGGCGCGAAGCCTGAAAACATGCAGGATACGCTGACCTTCCGCCTGACCCGCGAAAAGCAGGAGAACGGCGCGTGGGTCGCGGACGACAGCTTCCAAGCGGTCACGAGGGTCATGAGCATCAGCAGCCTGAACACAAGCAAGATCGTGTTCGGCACTTTCCCGAAGTACGCTGTGACGGGCTTCGACGAGCAGAATCAGCCCATCAGGCAAAGCTACCGCTACAAGGTGGAGGAGGTCAAGTACCAAAACGAAGCCACCCTCCCGTTCAGCGTCAGCTATAGCCCGGCGGACGGTTTCGTGACGACGGAGGGCGATGCGAACACCAGCACCACCGTCACCGTGACGAACAACAAGCTGACGAGCGAGAAGGAAGGTCTGTACCGCTTCAACGTGGCGAAGCAGTGGCTGGACGCTTCCGGCAATCCCACGGACAAGCCCACGCCGGAAGGCACAAAGGCGAGGATTACCGTGACGCGCACCCGCCATGTCTATGCCCCAGATACGGGCTGGACAGCGGAAACGCCCACCGCAAAGACAATCGAGCTGGACACCACAGCAACGTATACGGCGCTTTGGGCAGAATGGAACGAAACGCAGTCGGTTTATGCGCAATACAACGCCGACGGCACGGTGAAATCCGCGTGGGCGTACACCTACGAGGTGTCGGAAGCGGCGATTGACGGCTACTTCGGCACGCAGCATCTGCCTGCGGACTTCCCGCAGAAGCCGGAGGACTACTTCACGGCTGACTTGAAGGACATCAAGGAGGTTTACCGCCAGCCGCTGACGGACACGCTCCCGGAAGTGACCGAAAAGAACTACGACATTGAATACGTCAATGTGAAGGTAGACAAGACGTGGGCGCGCTTCATCGACCGCGACGAGCTGACCTTCTGCCTGATTCAGACGCCGGTTGTCGGCTACGACGCGGACGGCAAGGAGATTGTGGATGCGCAGCAGACGCAGTACTTCTACGTCACGCAGAGCCTGAAGGGCGAGGAAGCGCCGGAGTGGGTGTTCACCAACCTGCCGAAGTACTACTTCACGGTCAACGAGGCGGGCGAAGCGGTGAAGATGCCCTACCAATACAGCATCGCCGAAGCGTGGGACGAATACGGCAATTACCACGGCTATGGCTATCAGGTCATCTTCAGCGGCGACGTGCAGGAAACGACGAACGGCAATGAGTGGGGCAAGGTAGAACTGCCTGCGGACGGCGGAACGGCGGAAATCCACGCGAAGAACGTGCCGCTGTACGAACAGGGTAAAGTTAGCATTCAACTGACGAAGCTGTGGGACAGCGGCATCAAGGAAACTCCCACGTCTGTTACCGTAAAGCTGATTCCGACGCTGCACGTCTGGAACGGCACGGAATGGGTCAGCACCCGCATGGAAGACGAAAAGTACCAAGAATCCATCACGCTGACGGCGGAGAATGGCTGGAAAACGACAGAATCGCTGCTGCTGTACAGAGTAGAGTACAACACGGATGGCACAATCGCAGCAGGTGACAAGGCGGCGAAACCGACCGTATGCACCTACGAGCTGGTCGAAGTGATTGCGGACGGAGCGAAGTACACGCCGATTTACAGCTACACGAGCTGGATTACTGGACCGGATGATGTCTTTGAACTTGACTCCAAGACGAAAGCACCCATCAGTGTGAAGTTGAAGGCGGAGGACGGTTTCCGTGTTGACGAGGCGGAGAAGGATTCGGCTGAGGCGAACACGGACGGCGGAACGCTGTACACCATCATCGACACCAGCGCGACCATCACCAACGTGCAGACCGGCAAGCTCAACATTGTGAAGCAGTGGGCGGAAGAAGTGGAGTACGACGGCGCACAGAACCCGCTGGACATCAAGCAGGTGTCGATTTCGCTCTTACGCGACGTGTGGTGCGAAAACTGGACGGATTCCGACGGCGTGGTTCACTATGACTGGTTATACGACCAGTTCCAGCAGAATTACGTCCTGTCGGCGGAAAACGGCTGGAAGCTGACCATTGACAACCTGCCGTTGTACGACACGACCCTCAATCCCGACGGCAGCCTGCGCAAGTACCGCTATTACATCCTCGAAAGCACGAGCGTCGGCAACGACACGCTGGACCGCTACACGCCGGTGATGACGGCGGATGAAAGCGAACGCGACGGCTCGATTCTCTACATCACCTTCAAGGATACGACGGAAAACAACGTGACCATCACCAACGTGCCCAAGAGCATCAGCATTGTCAAGCAATGGGCGGACGCGGACACGTTCGGCGAAGAGGGCATGATGCAGGACATCTACCTTGAAGTCATGATGAAGTATCAGGAAGTCTACTCCACGCAGTGGAAAACGGAAAACCTGCTGGAAAAGAGCTACTTCAGCCTGGAGAGCGTTATCTGCACGCCGAGTTCGCTCACGGCGGAGCTGGTGCAGATTAACGGCGCGCCCTACCTGCATGTGTCGGGGCTGGCGAAGGCGGATGAACCGTGGCGCGTGACCATCCGGAATCTGCCGGGCTACGCCAGTGCGTCCTTCATCATCCGCGAAGTGGAGCTGGCGGGCTACCTGAACAACCTGCCGGACGGCAAGCTGGAGCTGGGCTTCAACGAAATCGGCACAATTACCAACACGCCGACGAAGCTGAAAATCACCAAACAGTTCAAGCAGGCGTATTTCCCCGCAGGCAGCGGAAGCGAACTGCCGCTGAATGTCCGCAATACCGTCGTGTACCTGCAAATCTGGCGCGAAAAGCGTGACGGCGCTGGTCTTCCCCTATCCCAGGAACGATACACCACGCCCTTGCTGGGTACGCTGGAAGCGAACATGGACGCGACGCTCTTGCCGGACGGCACCGTGAAGCTGACGGTCGGCACGAATACGCCGACGGATGCCGCAACGCTGACGCTGACACGCCTGCCGCGCTACTGGTTCGACAAGGATACAGGCGCAAGCGGCGAATGGTACTACTACGTCAAGGAAGTGGACGCGGAAGGCAACGAAGTTCATTCGGCTTCTGCCCCGACGAACGGCGAACGGCCGGAAATCAACTTGAACGTCAAGACACTCACCGTCACCAACACCCTGACTGACGTCAGCGCCCGCAAGGTCTGGACGTCGCTGGACAATCAGTTCACGCTGAATCCCGCGAACCTCCCGGACATCACGCTGACGCTCAAGCAGACCACCGCGGAAGCGGCGGCGGATGGCGACAAGATCATCGCGAACGTTACCCTTGGCTGGGACGCGGAAGCGGGGAAGGTCGTCACGAAGAATCTGAATGGCTGGCAGTTTGGCGAAGTGGTTGAATACACCGCGCCGGAAGGCAGCAAGAACATCTGGTGGGGCTACAAGTGGTACAATCTCCCGGCGTATGACGCGGGTGGCAACATCTACCGCTACTACGTCGTCGAGAAGACCCCGGTGGGCAGTGGCTGGCAGCTGGTGACGGACGACACGAACGCCACGAACACCGCGCCGATTCCCGCGAACAGCGAAAATCGCGTCTTCCAGATTACGAACACACCCATTACCTACACCCTGCCCGAGACGGGCGGCATTGGCACACTGCCGTACACGGCGGGCGGTCTGCTGCTGATGGCAGCGGCGGCATTGCTGCTGGGGCAGGAAATCAAACGCCGGAGGGAAGGCTGCTGAGCAGTCGGCAGCCCCCCTTCCGGGGGATTCTCAATCCGTATACGCGGGCGAAAGCCCTTGTATAAACATGGGGAAGAAAACGACGGGAGGAGGAATGAAAAAAGCATAGCAGCTATACGTCAGGAGACCTCCCGACGTAGGCAACCCCGGTAATCCCCGCAAAACGTTTCCCAATGAGTGAAAAACGACAACGAAAAGGAGAAAAACCATGAAAAAGTTTTGGGCAATTCTGCTGGCCATGATGCTCGTGCTGAGCATGGTCACTGTCGCGGGCGCTTCTGAAGTGACGGAAGGCGATACGCCGACTGCTACCGGTTTTACGATTACGGTGAATCCGAAGGACGATGTGGATCACGAATACCAGGTATACCAGATTTTCACTGCTGATGTTGTAGCAGATGAATCTGGTGCGAAAGTGCTGACGAGCGTCAAGTGGGGCGCAAACGCCAAGAACGACACTGCTGCGGTCACGACTGGTGATCCTGTGCCGGACGCAGTTCTGGAGGCTCTGAAAACTGTTTCGGGCACGAATCAGGAAAAGCTGGCTGAAATCACGAAGTACTGGAACGCTGAATCCGCTCCGGTTGATACGTTCTCTTCCACCAAAGCAGCCCCCGGCAAGAGCCAGAAACTGACCCCTGGCTATTACCTTGTGCGGGACAATCAGGCAAAGCTGGAAGGCAAGGACGGCGCTGCCACGCTGCTGATTGTAAAGGTGCTGGATCAGGACATCGTTGCGACTGCAAAGTCTGAAAAGCCCTCTGTGGACAAGCAGGTACAGGACGAAGTTGCTGATGCTGAAAAGAACGGCGGAGAAGTGAATCCGGAAGGCTGGGGCGAGAGCGCCGACCACGCGCTGTTTGAAAACTTCAAGTTCCGTCTGGTCGCGACTATTCCGGTCAATGCGGATTATAATGACTATCCGACGTACAAGCTGGTCTTCAACGACACCATGTCCAAGGGCATTACCTTCGTTCAGATTGATTCTGTGAAGGTGAACGGCATCGCACTGAAAGGTACCGATTATGTTTGCACTGCAACGCCTGGTCAGAAGGGCGCAGGCAAGGTTGGTGAAAATCAGGATAAGCCGTCTTGGACGCTCACAATCGAAGACCTGAAGAAGGTGATGAAAGAAAACACCAGCATCCTTGTTACGGACAAGATTACGGTTGAGGTTGTTTACACGGCGTATCTGAACGAAGAAGCGCAGGTCTTCAACGCGAGCGCAACCAGCACGAACAACAAGAACAGCGTCGATTTGGAATACTCCAACAACCCCAATGCTGATGGCATGGGTAAAACGCCGGAAGACCATGTGTGGCTCTTCACCTATGTTGTGAACAACACGAAGTATGCGAACACGGCTGAAGCAGGCAAAGAACTGGCTGGCGCTGGCTTCACGCTTTATGACCAAAATGATCGTGTTGTTCCGCTGTGGAAGGATGCCGATGGCAATTACGTTGTCGCAGGCACCACGAAGCCGAATGATACCTATACGGATGTCGCAAACAATGAAATGATTACGGAAGCCAATGGTACGTTCAACATCATCGGTCTGGATCACGGCACATACACGCTGAAGGAAACCACGGTTCCTGCTACCTATAATCCGCTGGATCCTGTCACCATCACGATTTCGGCAGACCACAAGGAAGCTGCTGGCGGTGCAAGTGCAACCATGGAACTCACGGCGGCTTCTACGATGAACAACAAGCTCGTCAACAAGTCCGGCGCGACCCTGCCTGAGACCGGCGGCATCGGCACGACCATCTTCTACGTGCTGGGCGGCATGATGTTCGTGGGCGCGGCGCTCATCCTCATCGTTCGCCGCAAGGCCGAAGCGGACGAAATCTGATTTCTCTCCCGCAATTCGTTGAACATCCCCATGTTCTGATGAAACCCCTGCCGGGCGGTGCGCGCAATGCCGCCGCCCGGCATTCCCAAATGGGAAAATGAAGCATGATTGCAGAAAGGAGGCGGCTCATGAAGCGCAATATGACAACCATTTTGCTGTTTGTGGTGCTGTTTGTGGGTCTGGCGCTCCTTCTGTACCCGTCCGTGTCGGATTTCTACAATTCCTTCCACCAGTCGCGTGCCGTAGCCACCTACAACACGGTGGTGGAGCAGGAGTCCAAGAAGGATTACGAGGCGGATTGGGCGGCGGCAAACGCTTATAACGAAAAACTCCGCGCACAGTCCACCGTTGATCGCTTGATCATGACCGACGAGGAGCGCGAGGAGTACGACGCGGTGATGAATGTCGGCGGTTCGGGCATCATCGGGGTGATTGAGATTCCGCAGATTGCCGTGACGCTGCCACTGTATCACTCGACGAACGCCAACGTGCTTCAGGTCGCCGTCGGTCACATTGAGGGCACAAGCCTGCCGACCGGCGAACCGGGGACGCATTCCGCCTTCTCGGCGCATCGAGGGCTGCCCTCCGCCAAGCTCTTTACCAACCTTGACCAGCTCACCTACGGCGATACCTTCACCCTCCGCGTGCTGGACAAGGTGCTGACCTATGAAATCGACCAGATTCTCATTGTCGAGCCGCATGACGTCAGCGCACTGCAAATCTATGACGGCATGGATTTGTGTACGCTCGTCACCTGCACGCCCTACGGCATTAACTCGCACCGGCTGCTTGTCCGTGGACACCGGGTCGAAACATCGCTTGCGCAGCTATCCGTGCGCATCTCCGCGGACGCACTCGTGATTGACCCCTACATCGTCGCGCCGATTGTCGCCGCGCCGATGCTGCTGATTCTCCTCATTCTCATGCTGGTAACGACCAGCCCGAAACACAAGAAGCGGAAAGGAGCTGAGCGGTCGTGATGAGCCGCAAACCCTCGCGCCTGCTGGCGCTTGTCCTGCTGACAGCATTGTGCTGCCTTCTGCTTGCGCCCTGCGCGCTTGCCTTTGAACGGGTGGATTTGACGCACCCCTTGACGTTCGCCATTCAGGCGGATGACAACGAGGATGATGCGCACCTGCCCGGCGTGACCTTCCAGCTGTATCAGGTGGCGGACATGGACGCGGACGCTCGGTTCGCCCTGCGCAGCCCGTACAGCACCCTGAATATCGACATTAACGCGCTGAAGAACGCGGCGGACTGGGCAGCCGCGTCCGAAGCGATGAAAGCCCTCACCGCGTCCGAAACGCCTGATTTCACCGGCACGACGGACGAAAACGGTCGAGTTTCCTTCGCGGGACTCAACCCCGGTCTGTACCTTGTTTCCGGCACGCCGGTTATCATCGGCGGCTGGGCGTACAGTTTCCAGTCCTTCCTGACCTCTGTGCCGACGCGCAATGTGGACGACGAGTGGCAGTATGACGTCCTCTCCACCATCAAGCTGGAACGTTCACCCGCGCTGATTGACCTTGAGTGCGTCAAGGTGTGGGACGACGACAACCGCGGCACATATCGCCCTGTGCAGATTGAAATTCATCTGATGCAGGACGGTCAGCATATCGACACGGTGATTCTGAACAGCGAAAACAACTGGCATCATATCTTCAAGGATTTGCCGGCTGACCATGTGTACACCCTCAACGAGATTCTGGGGGCTGATGTGTACTATGAGCCGGAATATTCCATCGAAAACGGCGTGTATGTGATTACCAACCGCCGCACGGTCACGCCGACCCCGACCGCCCCGATTCCCGAAACGGGGCAGCTGTGGTGGCCGGTGCCGATTCTGGCGGGCGCGGGCATGATTCTGTTCGTCATTGGCTGGATTCTGCACCGGAAATGGAGCCAAGAGCATGAAGAACCGTAAGGGCAATTTGCTGATGACGCTGGGGCTGGTGCTGATTTTGGCGGCACTGGCGCTGGTGGGCTACAACCAGTGGGATGCCAGCCGCGCGCAGCAGGAGTCGGATGATGCGCTGATGGCGCTGGAGCAGATTCGCATTCAGCGGCAGATGGAATCGCAGCAAACCGCTGCACCGCCCGTAGTCACCGCGACGATGATGCCGACAGACACACCCGCGACGGATGCGCCGATAACCGACGCGCCGACGGCGGATGCCACTGCGGCGGATAACCCGGCAGCATCCACGCCCTCCGTAACTGACGCACTGACGACCGACATTCCGCGCGATGACGCAACCGCCACGAACACCCCTGTGACGGATGCACCCGCAACGGCGAATCCTGCGACGAATCCGCCGAAACCGACGAGCGCGCCGACGGCAGAGAATGCGACGAAGCCGCCGAAGCCGACAAACACGCCGACGGCAGGGACTGCAACGAACCCGCCGAAGCCGACAAACGCGCCGACGGCAGGGACTGCAACGAATCCGCCAAAGCCGACGAGCGCGCCGGAAATCACCGAAACGCCCATGCCGACGGAATCCCCCGAACCGACCGAAACGCCTGAACCGACACCATCCCCCGAACCCACGTCGACACCCACGCCCGCGCCGACGGGCAAGCTCTACGAGCGCGTGCCGGGAATCGAAATGCCGGGCGAGAAGGTCAATGGGCACGAGTATATCGGCACGCTGTCCATCCCGTCGCTGGGGCTGAAAGTGCCGGTGCAGCGCAACTGGTCGTACGAGAACCTGAGCGTCTCGCCGTGCCGCTATTCCGGCAGCGCCTACGCGGGCAATCTCGCCATTATTGCGCACACCTACCACTTTGGCAAGCTGAGCAGCTTGGCGCTGGACGCAACCGTTACCTTCACGGACATGGAGAATAACGTTTTCCGCTACGTTGTGCGGGAGAAAAACACGATTTTCCCCAACGATGCGAACGAAATTGCCCATTCCGGCTATGACCTGACGCTTGTGACCTGCACCCTCAGCGGCACAAAACGCGTGGCGGTGTACTGCGAGCGCGTGAAATAATCCAACAAAAGGACTGTCTGCAACGGGCAGCCCTTTTTTCGTGAAATCCATGCAACACGGCAGGAATTGACGGGGTGGAGCGCGAAATAAACAAGCGCGGCGTAACTTTCGCCGCAGGAAGGGAAAGAAAACTTGAACTGGAAAATACACCTTTATCGTGCTATCCTCTGGCTGATTACGCTGTCCCTGCTGCTGGTGATGTTCGGCTTCTCGGCACAGGAAGGCACGCAGTCCGGCAGCATCAGCGATAAAATTGCCCGCCCAATTACGGATTCTCTGGCGCAGCGGCAGGGACTGACGGGGCAGGCGTACTGGAAGCTGTATGCACAGGTGGATTTTGCCGTGCGGAAAACGGCGCATTTCTTGGAGTACATGCTTTTGGGACTGCTGCTGACGCTGCTGCTGGACAGCTACCGCGCCCGCTGGCACTGGCTGTCATGGGCGGGATGTACGCTCTATGCCGCGACGGACGAAATCCATCAGCTTTTCGTTGCCGGGCGTACGGGCAAGTGGCAGGATGTGCTGCTGGATTCATCGGGCGCGCTGGCGGGGCTGCTGCTGGCGATGTTCATGCTCTGGCTGATTCGGCGGCGCAGGGCGAAAAAGCAATCAACATAATAAATAGGAGGCAGATTATGCTGACAATCGAACAGCTTTACGACCTTAACCACACATTGGCGGCGGATTACCTGCGGCAGTTTACCTATCCGTGGGAGGCGCTTGCGGGCATCAAGGCGGAAATCCTGCGCATCGGCGCGGCGCTTGCCCCGGCGGAATACACCGAAATCAGCGAGCACGTCTGGGTGCACAAAACCGCGACGGTTGCGCCGACGGCGTATCTGGGTGCACCCTGCATCATCGGCGCGCGGACGGAAGTGCGGCATTGCGCGTTCATCCGCGGCAGTGCGCTGGTGGGGGCAGACTGTGTGGTCGGCAACTCTGTGGAGCTGAAGAATGTGATTCTTTTCGACCATGTGCAGACGCCGCACTACAACTACGTCGGCGACAGCATCCTCGGTTATTGCAGCCACATGGGGGCGGGGTCGATTACCAGCAACGTGAAGAGCGACAAGACGCTGGTGACGGTTCGCGGCGCAGGCGAAAGCATGGCAACCGGCTTGAAGAAAATGGGGGCAATGCTTGGCGACTATGTGGAAGTCGGCTGCAACAGCGTGCTGAACCCCGGCACGGTTATCGGGCGGGAAAGCCAAATCTACCCGCTGAGCTGCGTGCGTGGTGAAGTGCCCGAAAGAAGCATCTGGAAAACTGGCAGTGTGGTGGTGAAAAAGCATGATTAAGCCGATTGTGAGAGATGTGATGTTCCTGTCCTGCAAGAGTCAGATGGCGACGGCGGAGGATCTGCCCGTTGCGCGTGACCTCGCGGATACCCTGCGCGCCCATGCGCACGAGTGCGTCGGCATGGCGGCGAACATGATTGGCGTCCGCAAGCGCATCATTGCGGTGATGGCGGGGAAAACCGTGCTGGTGATGCTTAACCCGGTCATCACGGATCGCCAGATTCCCTTCGCGGCGCAGGAAGGGTGCTTGTCGCTGGACGGCGAGCGCCCGTGTTTGCGGTATCAGCAGATTTTGATGGAATATCAGGATGAGCAGCTGCAGCGGCATGTGCAGCGCTTCTCTGGTTTCACCGCGCAGGTGATTCAGCATGAGGTGGATCATTTGGAAGGCATCATTATTTGAGGTGAGGACATGACTATCACACAAACGCTCTGTCAGGAGTTCCAAACCGCCCCGTGGCAAATCGACGCCGTCATTCGCCTGCTTGACGAGGGCTGCACGCTGCCGTTTATCGCGCGTTACCGCAAGGAACAGCACGGGTCGCTGGATGACCAGAAGCTGCGCGAAATCAGCGAACGGCTGACGGCACTGCGGGCGCTCGAAGCGCGTCGGCAGGAAATCAGTGAAAGCCTGCAAAAGTTAGATGTCTGGACGGAGAAGATGCAAAGCGACCTTGATGCTGCCGCGACATTGGCGCAATTGGAGGATATCTATCGCCCGTACCGCCCGAAGCGCCGTACCCGCGCGTCGATTGCCAAGGAGAAGGGGCTGGAGCCGCTCGCGAACGCGCTGATGCTCCAGCAGCGGAACATGATGGCGCCGGAAACCATCGCCCTGCGCTATGTGAACGCGGAGAAGGGCGTCGAAACGGCGGAGGATGCCCTGCAAGGCGCGATGGATATTATCGCCGAGGTCGTCAGCGACGATGCCGCCGTCCGCACGAAGCTCAAAACGTACTACCATCAAACGGCGATGGTCGCGACGGTCGCGGCGAAAGACGAGGACAGCACCTACCGCATGTACTACGACCACCGTGAGCCGCTGCGCCTGATGCCGTCGCACCGGGTGCTGGCGATGAACCGCGGGGAGAAGGAGGGCTTCCTCAAAGTCGCGCTGGACGTGGACAAGGAGAAAGCGCAGCAGCTCGTGCGCTACGGCTTCGTGCAGCAGACGGGCAGTCCGGCGTGCAAGTACGTCGCGCAGGCGTGCGACGACGCGTATACGCGGCTGATTGCGCCATCGCTGGACACGGAACTGCGCGCGGAATTGACCGACAAGGCGAGTGCAGCGGCGATTCGCGTGTTCGCGCTGAACCTGCGCCCGCTGCTGATGCAGCCGCCGGTGCGAGGAAAGGTCGCGATGGGGCTTGACCCCGGCATCCGCACGGGCTGCAAGGTCGCGGTTGTGGACGAAACCGGGCGCGTGCTGGATACGGGCGTCATTTTCCCGCTGCCCAGCCACGGCAAGGTTGCGCAGGCGAAGGAAACCGTCAAGCGCATGATCCAGAAGCACCGCGTCGGCATCGTCGCCATCGGCAACGGCACGGCGGGACGCGAGACAGAGCAGTTCTTCGTCGAGGTGATGAAGGAGCTGGCGCTGGGTGACGCACTCAAATACATGGTCGTCAGCGAGGCGGGCGCGTCGGTGTATTCCGCGTCGAAGCTGGCGGCGGAGGAGTTCCCGCAGTTTGATGTCAGTCTGCGTTCGGCGGTGTCGATTGCGCGGCGCTTGCAGGATCCGCTGGCGGAACTGGTCAAAATCGACCCGAAGGCGATTGGCGTAGGACAGTATCAGCATGACCTAAAAGCAGCGGAACTGGACGCGGCGCTGGGCGGCGTGGTCGAGGACTGTGTGAACAGCGTCGGCGTGGATGTGAATACGGCGAGCGTGTCGCTGCTGAGTTACGTCGCGGGCATCAACACGACCGTCGCGAAGAACATCGTGGCGTACCGCGAGGAAAATGGAGCGTTCACGACCCGCGCACAGCTGAAGAAAGTGCCGCGCCTTGGCCCCAAAGCCTTCGAGCAGTGCGCAGGCTTCCTGCGCATTCCCGGCGGCAAGGACTTGATAGAGAACACAGGCGTTCACCCGGAGAGTTACGACGCGGCGCGCGCGCTGCTGAAGCACTTTTCGCTCACCCCGGCGGAGGCGGTCGGCAAGCTGCTGACCTTGGCGGACGCGGAGGGGTTCGCGGCGCTGGCGAAGCAGCTGAATGTGGGTGAACCGACCCTGCGCGACATTGCGGCGGAGCTGTCCCGCCCCGGCCGCGACCCGCGCGATGAGCTGCCGCAGGTGCTGATGCGCAGCGACGTGATGGATTTGAAGGACCTGCAGCCCGGCATGGAGCTTCGCGGCACGGTGCGCAACGTGACCGACTTCGGCGCGTTTGTGGACATCGGTGTTCACCGCGACGGCTTGGTGCATATCAGCCAGATGGCGCAGCGCCGCGTGAATCATCCGAGCGAAGTCGTCCGAGTCGGCGACATCGTGACCGTGTGGGTGCTGGAAGCGGATGCGAAAACGAACCGCATCAGCCTGACGATGCGTCCGCCGGCGAAAGGGTAAGGCAATTTCTCAACAACCAAAAGCACACAAACTAAAAAACTAACATAACAGACTTGTAACATCCGAAGGGGCGCCGGAGGTTTCCAAAGGGCGATCGGAAGCCCTTTGGTCGCTCCCGCAGGAGCGAAATCCCTGCGTAACAATCCAATTCTATAAGCAATAGGAGGAAAATTCATGCAAAACATGCGAAAATGGATTGCACTATTCTTGACCATGCTGCTGCCGGTGCTTCCGGCGGCCGCCGAGGAGGAATCAACCATGCTGACAGGCAAAACAGCGACGGAAATCGTTGAGATGATGGGTTTCGGGTGGAATCTGGGCAATACGCTGGACGCAACCGGCGGCAATACCGCGGATGTGACCGCGCAGGAGCAGTCGTGGGGAAACGCGAAAATCACCCCGGAACTGATGGTGCGCGTGAAGGAAGCGGGCTTTGACACCATCCGCATTCCCGTGACTTGGTACCGCTATACCTCGGACGATGGGACGTACACCATCCGCGAGGACTTTCTCCAGCATGTCCGCGAAGTGGTCGAGTGGGCGCGAGAGGCGGATTTGTTCGTCATCCTCAATATGCACCACGAAGCGTGGATTAACGAGCCGAATTTCGCGGCGGACGCGGAGAAAATCGGCGAGCAGCTGACGGCAATGTGGCGGCAGATTGCGGACACCTTCGCCGACTTTGACCAGCATGTGATTTTCGAGGGCATGAACGAGCCGCGCGCGCAGGGTACGAACTATGAGTGGAGCGGCAACGCGGCGTGCTACGCTGCTGTCAACTACCTCAACCAAGTGTTTGTGAACACCATCCGCAAGGACGCCAAGGGCTGCAACGCCGAGCGCTGCCTGATGATTCCGGGCTACGCGGCGACCAGCTCCCCGGCGGGCACGGCGGCGATTGCCCTGCCGACGGTGGATGGCGAAGCGGCGGCAAACATCATCGTGTCTGTGCATTCGTATGACCCGCAGACCTTCTGCCTGCAGGACACGCAGACGACGTTCGACCCGGAGAAGGATGGCGCGAAAATCAACCGCGTGTTCGAGAACATCAAGGAAACCTTCCTTGACCGGGGGATTCCGGTCGTGATGGGCGAAACGGGTGCGACGAACACGAATGGCAATCACGACGAGCGCGCGAAGTGGGCGTACTGTGTCGCGCAGAATGCCCAGCGCTACGGCGTGCCGATTGTCATCTGGGATAATGGGAACAATCAGACGTCCGGCGGTGAGTGCCACGCCTGGATTCGCCGCGCGGTGAATCCGAAGCTGCGCAGTCAGGCGACGAGCGTGGTGTACCCGCAGGTGCTGGACGCGCTGTGGGAAGGCAAGAACAGCACGGCATGGGGCAGTGCGCTGACGGAAGTGCGCGCGGAGGCGGACGAGAGCATCCTCTGGGCGAACGCCGACGGCTTGACGAGCCAGAAGGAATGGGATTCCTCCTACATCCAGCTCGAAGCGAAAATAGAGTGGTTCGCGGACGGCGCACGCATTGGCATTCGCTATTCCGGCGCGGGTACGCCTAAAATCGTGCTGGACAGCGCGGAAAAGAGCGTCTGGTGGATTCCGGTGGACGCGGCGAGCGTCGAACAGAACGCGGACGGCACGAAGACCGCGTGGTTCACGAGCGAAATCCTGCTGGCGGAAATGCGCAAGAATGGTGTTGATGCCGCGAGCCAATTGCGGAACTGCAGCGTGATTGTGACGAACGGAAATATCACCGCTTACCGCATCACCGTAGAGGGCATGGCGGCGGCGCAGACGACCTACCATGTGAACGGCAGCGCGATTCATCAGGCGGATTTGCCGGATGCCCCGACCTACCCGCACATGACCTTCTGCGGCTGGTACACCACGCCGGATTATCAGCCCGGCACGGAAGTCACGGGCGCGAGCGGCGCTTCGGACGCATGGGCGAAGATGGCGCTGGACATGAGCGTCATTAAGTAACAAAGGAGTCAAACAACGTTGGATTTTGAATATCTGCTGTTTTTGCAGAACCTCCGGGCGGAAGCGCCGAACTTCATCAACAGCTTGCTGCTCTTCATTTCGGAATTTGCCGCCGGGTCGCTGCCGGTTGTCATTATTGTCGTATTCTACTGGTGCATCGACAAGCGCACCGGGCAGCGGATGGGGCTGTGCTTCGCGGGTGCAACGATGGTGACGCAGCTCATCAAGAATATCGCGTGCGTCTATCGCCCTTGGAAGCAGGATGCACGGCTGCAAATTGTTCCGGAAGCGGCGGCAACGGCAACGGGCTACTCGTTTCCCAGCGGACATGCGACACTGGCAGCGTCTTTTTACGGCAACATCGCGGCGTACCTGAAAAAGTACAGCAAATGGTGGATGCTTCCGTGCGTGCTGCTGACGCTGCTGACGGCGTTTGCCCGCAACTGGCTCGGCGCGCACACGCCGCAGGACGTGCTGGTTGGGATGATGATTGCGCTGGTCGTGCTGCTGCTGTCAAAATACCTGCTGAACTGGGCGGACGGCGGCAAGAACCGCGACTGGCTGCTGGCGACTATTGGCATCATCCTGTCTGCCGCGATGCTGATTTACACCAGCGTGAAGCCGTATCCGATGGATGTGCTGCCGGACGGAACGCTGCTGGTTGACCCGTGGGACATGGTGACGGACTGCTACAAGGCGGCGGGGGCGATGATGGGCTTCTGCCTTGCCTGGGTGCTGGAGAGGCACTTTGTCGGTTTTGATGCAAAGGGTGCGGGCAAGGCGCGCATGATTCGCGGCGTGGTTGGCGTAGCGCTGCTGCTGGCGGTGCGGAAGGGACTGAAGGCGGCGGGTAATCTGCTGCTGGATGCACACTGGCTGGGCTTTGCAGAGATGTTCGGGCTGATGCTGTTCGCGATTGTGCTGTATCCGGCGCTGTTCCAGTGGGTGGAGGGAAGGAAAAGCAAATCATGAAATTGGGCGCTTCGGGCGAAAATGGCTCGGAGCGCCTTTTTGTGGTTCTTCACGGAAAGTTGGGGGAGCAAACAAGGGATTAGGCGAAGCCCCAAAAGCTGCACGCGGAAGGAGCATGAAAGTGCGACCAACCCAATCGCGAAAAGG
>ERZ840371.1809-NODE-1809-length-20897-cov-3.419442_pt1 | contig 20897 bp, 11 predicted proteins | sample MGYA00519937_ERZ840371 | MGnify/ENA primary metagenome ERZ840371 (study PRJEB31850, sample SAMEA3708873) | human gut metagenome | biome: human gut; feature: human-associated habitat; material: faeces | place: China | collected 2014 ... | reverse complement strand
TCTCGCTTTGCGGGTCACGGCGGTAAATGTTCTGCGTAACCGTTTCATCCACGGAGAGCGGCAATATGAGCTTTCCGTTATGGGGACATACCTCCACCTGGTTCTTATACCATTCCGAATTACGGAACATACCCTTCTCCAGTTCGTCCGGCTGAATGTCGTTCACGGCAAGCGTTATCTTCTGATACTTGTCATAACGGTAGTAGTCGTGGTTCTCGAGATGTGTCTTTTTCTTCGCGGCTATCACCCTCCGCATGAGGGCTATTGCCGGATTGTCCTTTCTTCTATACTTTCCGCGCTTGCCCTTTACCTTCACCTCCGACAGTCCGCGCGTGTCCGGCTTCATGGTAACGCGTATCTCCGAAGGCGTGTTTGCACCTATAAGTATCTTTACCGACTTGTATCCCAGCGCGCTGAAGGTTATCGACCAGCCGTTGCGTCGCTCTATGGAGAACGTTCCCGATGCCTCGCCGACAACAGCAAGCCTGTGCCCCTTATACTGAACGCTGGCAAACGGTATGCTGTCCCCCGTAACGGCATCGACCACAACGCCCGTTATGCGCTGCGCACCGACCGTCTGAGATATTACGATAAATAACAATATCAACAGTTTCTTCATTCTTTTCATCTTTCGTTTATAACATTGCCGGTCCTTGTGACTATGCGTCGGACAGAAGCCGGCTGATATCCTTGATTACAATATCGGGCAACTGCTCGTCGAAGACCGTGTCCGTCCAGCCCTCACCTTTCAGCCATGCCGTGCGGCAACCAGCCTCCACTGCCGGAACAATGTCGTTTGTGAAGCTGTCGCCTACAACCATCACGTCTTCCGGCTCAAGTCCGAGAGCCTCCGTTCCGAGCCTGAATATACGCGGATCGGGCTTCCTTATACCCACCGCCGCCGACTCTATGACTTCCTCAAACAGCCCGTCCAGCCCGAACTCGGCAAGCACGGTATTTATGTTCCCGTAGAAGTTGCTCACCAATACCATCGGACAACGCTCCTTTATCTTCGTCAGCACGCTGCGGCTGTAAGCCGTCTTTTCTATCACATCTTTGTATATGTCTTCAAGAATATCCGCATGCTTACGGTTTATCTCATCCTCTCCGGCTTTCCAATATCCATTCTTGGTAAGATGGTGCATTTCCATGCTCAGCTTTATAGAAAGCGTCTTGCGGAACGTATAACCGGGCTTTATTACTTCACCCTTTCCCAATGCCCGCTCCGTATACACGTATGCCTCGCGGAACCGGTCTTCCGTAACGGGCACGCCGTGCCTCATATATGCACGCCACAGCACCTTTCCCCAGTGGCATCCGCCCGTGTCGAGCGTCCCGCCGTAGTCGAATATATATCCTTTAATCATCCAGTTTCTTTGTTAATGTGGCACAAAGGGTCTCATGCCGCTTGTGCATCATGACATACAACACGCTCATCAGGGTTATCTCAATAAGGAAATAAAGCCACGGAATATTTGCCAGACATGTCACATATATACATATCGCCCTGACATTGAACGTCAGTATGTTGGTATATTTCATAAGCGGGCGGCTGCCTGAAAGGAACTCCGCGCGCAGCTCTTCCGGCATGTCCGCCGGTTCGGGATAGCGTCCGGAAAGCTTTCTGAAGAATTTCTGGAAACGCGGAGTGCGCTTTTCCTGACTGCGGCAGTAGTTGGCATAATTATAATAGAACGCGCGCGCGAGGAGCGAACGGCGCGGCAACGACTCGTACACGGCACGCTGTCCGGCGTAGGTGTCCAGCTCGCTGCCGTCCTTTCCTTTAAGGAAGAACAGGTGTATCTGGCGGTAGTAGTCTGCAAGCGAGCTTTGGCGCGAATGGCACATCACGCCCGCCATAAACGCGAGCACCCATATCCATATTCCCCACGGGCGTTCCATGCCCGGTATAGGCGTGTTCATCAGACGCACACAGATGGCGGCATATATGCAGAAGAACCACAGGTCGCCGGAAAAACCGTCAAGAACGCGCCCCACAAGTGTCTTCTTTCCTGTGAGGCGGGCAAGCTGTCCGTCAGTGGAATCGCAAAAGTTGGCAAACATCAGGAGCACAACTCCGAGGATATTGTGCCGTATATCGGTATGGCTGAACATCAGTCCTGCACCCATACCGAGAAATATCGACAATACGGTTATGGCGTTGGGATGCACTCCAAGCCGTTTCCACATCAGGGCGAAGACCAGTCCTATGGGGCGTGTGAAGTACACGTCCAGCCACTCTTCGGTGTCTTCCGACTTAAATGATGCATGAAGCATTTCCTTAAAACTACTCATCCTTTTTCTTTATATTGTATTAAGCTTCCCGCAAGGTACACGTCTTGCCACAAGCCCGGCAATGGCTTCGGCAGCCTCGTCGCGGCATCTCGAGAAACTGGGGAAATCGTTGAAATCTATTATTGCATAACTGCCGTCACTCCTTACTATGCAGTCGCCGCCATATATATCTGTGCCCACGAGCGATGCGAGCCGCTCCGCATCACGGCAAAGACTGCCGGTACAGAAAGGATAGTGCTTCGCCTTGCCGTTGACAAGTTCATTGTCAAACTTGCTGCAGCCGTCGTCCGTAGGATAGAAGTATCTGAAAAAACGTGTTCCGCGCACTCCGTAGAATTTCACGAGGTCGCCTTCCACATGGGCGGTAACCACAATACTGCCTATGCCGCGTCGTCTGAAATCAGCCAGAATCCTGTCCCTTTCTTCCGCACATGCGGCATAACGCACATCGTCAGGACACTGCGCAGCCTCATCACCGCGCTTTATCCAATAACCTGACTCACCGTCCACAGGTGCCGCCGGTATACCGGAGGCACGCATGACACGGTCTACCGCGTCTCTTGAGCATGCCCTTATGGCAGCCGGAGAGTTTATCACCGCAGCCCCCTCTTGCTCCTTCACTTCGAGAATGTCCATTGCCGATGTCTCACGCCCCATGGTAAGAAACACGTCGGCATACATGTCACGTGTAAGGGAATGCTCTCCTACATAGTGCACATCATAGCCGCGGGACAGCAGGTTTTCACCAACAGCATCCAGTATAGCCTTGTCCTGCTCCACCGAATTGGGAGAGAAGCGCTCCGCCCTGTATATGGCAAGGACACGTGTCATGGCATGGAACTTTTTATAAAGTCCTCTGCCTTGGCTATGTCCGAGGCATGGTCTATGTCCAGTATCTTGTCAAAGGCATACGCCCTGAGCCTCATTCCGCCTGCAACCATCGCCCTTTGGAAGTCGCGCATGCGTGTCGTGCCGCGCGCCATGCACTCTTCAAGGACATCAATAGCAGCGGGAACGAGCCCGTAAATGCCGCCAGATACAAAACGGCAACCGTTTTCTTCATCGTAAAAGCCTGTCACGTCAAGATTGTCACCGACACCGACGAAAAGCGGCTTTTCGTCGTCCACATATCCGGTAACGCCCATAAGACCGTCTGCCATGCCGCCGTCGACGAGCCTGCGAAACTCACTTATATATTCCGAAAAGTCGTTCTCACGGAACACCGTGTCCACCGTTGTGAGACAAAACGGACCGTCTTTCAGCAGGCTGCTTATCTCATAGAAGCTGTGCATGGAGCCTGCCGTGTTTTTTACCACAAAGCGCAAGGGCACGGGACGCCCGTCCAAGCCCTCCTTGGAGATATGTTCCAAATGACGGCTCACGGGGATTGCCACACCGTTACATATCACGACAATCTCCGTGGCACCATTATTCATAAACACACGTATAAGCCTGTCGATGAGACACTCGCCGCCTATTCTGACCAAAGGCTTGGGAACTTCTATCCCCTCCCCAGCCAGTCGCGAACCCTCACCGGCAGCTATCACAGCATACTTCATCTGCCTTTTACCATTTGAACAATACGCAAAGGTATGTAATATCAGCGAGATGATGAAACTTTTTATAGTATTTTAGTTTTTTACATTATTACGGCTTATCTTCCGAAAGCCAGGGAGACTTATATTAACGTGAGTTCGATGAATATCACAAACCACCCCTGCCCCTCCTTTAAAAAAGGAGGGGACGCAGCGCAGACATCGTATGCAGAAGTCTTTAGCGTCATTAAAGTCTTTAAGGTCTTTAAAGTCATTAAGGACTACAAAGCATATCTGCCCTTACTCCCTTACCCCCTTTCTCCCTTTACTCCTCCCTTAATCATTTGTCCTTTAACTTCCTCTAACTTCCCATAACTTCTTTAACTCCTTACTCCCTTACCTCCTTACTCCCTTTACTCCTCCCCTAATCATTTGTCCTTTAACTTCCTCTAACTTCCCATAACTTCCTTAACTTCCAAATAACTCCTTCTTCACCTCCTAACCCCTTGATGCTCAGAACGATACCTTTTGGTTTCCAAAAGGTGCCCTTTCAGCCTCCAAAAGGCGGCGTTTTAGAAGGCGAAAGGTCTCCTCTTGGAAAACATAGTGCCGCCGCACGCCATTTCACAGGCACGCATAAAGACATTTTGCGGTGGTTGCAAAAAGGCAGACAGCGGCACATAAAACATGCCGCGGAGCATAAAAAAGACCCTTTTTCTTGGTTTTTCAGCAAAAACAGCGTACCTTTGCATCAGCAAAAGCGAAAGCGTCGGGCGCCTGTGGCGAAATTGGTAGACGCGCCAGACTTAGGATCTGGTGTTTTGCGACGTGTAGGTTCGAGTCCTATCAGGCGCACCATAAATGGGCGGAAAATCACATTTGATTTTCCGCCCATTTAACGTTTGGGAGTGACGAATGACGAGTTTGGAATTACGAATGACGACTGACGTAATTATAAATTAACGTGAGCTCGACGAATTTATCTTGCCTGTTATATTACAAACCACCCCTGCCCCTCCTTTGGAAAAGGAGGGGACACGGAACAAGGGAGCAAGGAGTAAAGTGTTAGGAAGTTAAGGAAGTTAGGGGAAGTCTGAAGAAGTTAAAGGACAAATGTCTGCATACAATGCCTGCACAGTGTCCCCTCCTTTTCCAAAGGAGGGGCAGGGGGTGGTTTGTATAATTCATCAAACTCATAATGTTAGCATGCACTCCCGCCCGTCAAAAAACAAATAAATTTGTTGTCTGGCTCTCGGCTTATTCGTATATTTGACTTCGTTTAAGACTCCGTCCTATATACTCACGCTCGGCAAAAAACAAATGAATTTGTTGTTTTGCTCTCGGCTTATTCGTATATTTGTAGTCTGCCGAAAGGCTGACAGTAACTTTATAAAGAAACAATAGCGTTTGACGACATGGACAATCCATATATTAAACAGTTTCCACATCTGATGGAAAACAAGAGAATACTTTATGTACACGGCTTCGGCTCGTCGGGACAGTCGGGCACGGTGGACAAGATACGCGAGATGCTGCCTGCCGCCACAGTGACTGCGCCGGACCTTCCGATACATCCGGAAGAGGCTATGGAGCTGCTTAGGGACACATGCAACAGTTTCATGCCGCATCTTATTATAGGAACGTCGATGGGCGGAATGTATTCGGAGATGCTGCGCGGATACGACCGCATATTGGTAAATCCGGCACTGCGCATGGCAGACACCATGCACGAACACGGCATGACAGGAAAGCAGGTGTTCAGCAATCCGCGGCAGGACGGCATACAGGAGTTTATCGTGACAAAGGCACTGGTGAAGGAATACCGTGCCATGACCGACCAATGTTTCGGCGGTGTGGACGATGATGAGCGCAAAAGGGTGTGGGGACTGTTCGGAGACATGGACACAACCGTTAACAACCGCAACCTCTTCTTCAGCCACTACCCGCAGACTGTGGGCTTCCACGGCGGGCACCGGCTGAACGACAAGACGCTGATACACGCAGTGATGCCCGTGATACAGTGGATTGACGACAAACAGGAGCACCGCGAGCGCCCCATGGTGTATATCAGCATAGACAGCCTGCGCGACAGCCACGGCGGACAGTTTTCAAGTGCCGTAAAGGCTTTCTGCCGCCTCATCGAGAGTTACAACGTATATATCGTGGCACCGGCACCAAGCGCCGACCCTTCGTACATGGCGGAAGCACAGCAGTGGATTGACGAGTTCATAAGCACACCGGCATACAACCATGTGATATACACCAACCGCAAGGACATGCTCTACGGCGACTATCTGATAGACCCGTCGGCAGACAACGGGACGGACGACTTTATGGGGACGGTGATAACGTTCGGCGACGAGACGTTCAAGACGTGGGAGGAGATAATGGAATATTTTGAAAGGCTCGGCGGACAGTAGGCATTGCCCTCCCGGCGGATGCCCAGTACCTATTTATATATATTATAAGCATGTCACATATCACAGCAGAAGAACTGTTCGACAGAGTATACGGGATACTGACAAGTGCTGACGGCACATCCGCGAACAGGATGATGCACGAAACACTTGTACTTGCCTGCCACGCAGGCATAAAGGACACGGAGCAGGCTTTCGGCAACATATTCTCGCAGGTTGACTTTCTCTGCAAGCGGTGCCGCGTGTCTGCATCCGACAAGTATGCCATACAGAGCATGCGACGGCACTCGAACCACGGCACGCCACTGTCACGTGAGGACCTGCTATATGATGCCCGTGCGCTGTGCCTGTTCATATCGGCAGTGTTCAACACGCCCGTGCCGTCGCACGTCACGCCGCTCATTCCACGGGAAAACCGCCGCTCCGAAAAGGGGAAAAAGATAAATGCACGCTATATAAGGTGCATTGTCAGAAGTTGGGAAGGGGGCATGATAACGGCTGAGACTGAACAGGACATGACGGAAGGGAGCCTGACAATAGACTGCACGGGGGACGACCTGAGATACATAACGGACATAATACACGAGGGAACACAGCTTAACCTGCTCGACTGCAACGTAGATGGAGACACGGTGACGCCGCAGGTGGTTGTGGTGGAGCCTGACTTCCTGACGGACATAAGCAGCATAGCGGCATGTTTCAGGGACCACGGGCATCATCCGCTGGCATACACCGTAAACCGCATGCAGCCGAGGGCAAACACATACGCCACGCTGTTGGGAAACTTTGCCGGCAACGCGCTGGACGACATAGTGAGCAGACGGAACGGCTATGTCCTCGCCGATACCCTGCGGAACAACTTCAGGGAGAAGGCGACGGAATATTGCTCGTGCAGGGAATTTAACGGTAAGAAATTCAAGGAAGACGCCGCCGTACAGGCGGAAAACATAATGAAGACGGCAGACGTGCTGTCACGCGACTACGACCTGGGACAGGTGGCGGTGGAACCGTCGTTCGTATGCGAGCAGCTGGGCATACAGGGACGCATCGACCTCATGACAACGGACATGCGGCTGCTGGTGGAACAGAAGTCGGGACGCAACATGAACATAGAGCGCGGACACGCCAATGCCTTCGGAAGCATGCAGACGGAAAGCCACTATGTGCAGCTGCTGCTATACTACGGAGTGCTGCGGTACAACTTCAGACTTGGCAGCGGCACTACGGACATACGGCTGCTGTACTCCAAATATCCGCCGTCCGACGGGCTTCTTGCCGTCGCCTTCTACCGCCGCCTGTTCCTTGAGGCTATAAAGACAAGGAACCTCATCGTGGCAAACGAGTTGAAGATTGCGGCGGAAGGGTTTGGCAGCGTGATAGACAGTATCACGCCGGAAACGCTGAACACGGCACACGACACATCGCCGTTCTACCACCGGTATATATACCCGCAGACGGCGGCTGTGACCGGACCGCTGCATGACATGACGGAGACAGAGCGTGAGTATTTCTGCCGGATGATGACATTCGTATACCGCGAGCAGCGTGTATGCAAGTTGGGGGCTCAGGAAGGCGTGACAGGATGTGCTGCCGACTACTGGAACATGACGCCGGAGGAGAAAGAGGACAGCGGCAACATGTATACGGAGCTGACACTGACGGGAAAGGAAAGAAGCAACCCCGACGGGGGATACGACATAATAACGCTCGGAGTGGCGCAAAGGGAGACCGACTTCCTGCCGAACTTCAGACCGGGAGACATGGTACTGCTATACTCGTATGACAGGGAAAGGACACCGGATGTGAGGGAAAACATTCTCTACAAGGGAAGCATTGCGGAGATTCGTTCGGAAGAGATTGTAGTGGCACTGACGGACGGACAGCGCAACAGCAACTTCCTCGGCGATGTACAGCGTACGGGACGTGACGGCGGAAAACGGCTGATTGCAGTGGAACATGCCGTATCCGACGCATCGGTGAACAGTGCCATACGCGGTCTGCACGAGTTCATCACCGCACCAGCGGCACGCAAAAACCTGCTGCTTGCCAGCCGGACACCGCGGAGAAACACAGAGATAAGGATGTCGCGCAGCTACAACCCGACATACGACGACATACTACTGCGGGCGAAACAGGCACGCGACTATTTTCTGCTTATCGGTCCGCCGGGAACGGGAAAGACATCCATGGCACTGAGATATATCGTGGAGGAGGAACTGGCAGACGGCGGCACGCGTCCCTCGATACTGCTCATGGCATATACGAACAGGGCTGTGGACGAGATTTGCAGCATGCTGGAGGATGCCGGTGCCGACTATCTGAGACTCGGCAACAGGTACAGCTGTGACAAGAGATACAGGCACCGCCTCATAGAAAACATGGTGGAAAGAAACCCGCGCCTTGATGCAATACGTGCAAAAATGGCTTCAACACGCATCGTAACCTGTACAACATCAATGCTCATGTCGAAGCCTTACTTCTTCAGAATAAAACGTTTCTCGCTCGCAGTGATAGACGAGGCATCGCAAATTCTCGAGCCTAACATCATCGGACTGCTTGCCGCACACATGAAAAATGCCGACGGCAGCATACGTTGCTGTATAGACCGGTTCATCCTGATCGGCGACCACAAGCAGTTGCCGGCAGTGGTGCAGCAGGACGAAAGCGACTCGGCAACAGACAACGGGACATTGCACGCCATAGGACTGTACAACTGCCGCAATTCTCTTTTTGAGAGACTGATAAACATTGAGCGTGCGAACAACCGCAAGGATTTTATCGGGATACTCAACAGGCATGGCAGGATGCACCCGGACATAGCAGACTTTCCTTGCCGGATGTTCTACGGGGCGGAGCATCTCGCAGCCGTACCGTTGCCCCATCAGCAGGAAAAGGAGCTGAACTATGCCGTTAACGGTGCAGAAGACGGCATGGACAGAATGCTGAAACAGCACAGGATGATATTCATACCGTCGCCTGAATGCAGAAATCCGGACATATCTGACAAGGTGAACACTGCCGAGGCGGCAATAGTGGCAGACGTTGTGCGACGCATATACGGATATTACGGCAACGGATTTGACGCATCGCGGACAGTAGGAGTAATCGTTCCGTACAGAAATCAGATTGCCACCATACGCCGCGAGATAGAGAAACTGGGCATCGCTGAACTTGAAAAAATCTCCATAGACACTGTTGAAAGGTATCAGGGCAGCCAGCGTGAGGTGATAATATACTCGTTTACGATACAGAACCGTTACCAGCTTGAATTTCTTACGGGCAACAGCTTCTGCGAGAATGGTTTTACTATAGACAGGAAACTGAATGTCGCAATAACGCGGGCACGCAGGCAAATGATAATGACGGGAAACATACGGACACTCGAAAAGGACACCGTTTTCCGTAACTTGATTGAATATATAAGGGAGAAAGGCGGAATGGCAGCGGTATGATATCCGCGAGGGGACTTCAGAAAGCATTACGGCACGAAAACCACCGGAATTCAGCTTGAAAAGGAAAAGGGATTTACATGAATGGCATACATATAACGGAATGAATTTATAAACAGTGTATAACCACTTAACATAAGGGCAATAAAAAAGGAACTCCGCTGAGTTCCAATCTTTGTTAACCTTAAATCTAATACTATGAAAAACACAGTGCAAAGATAATCACTTTGCCAAAATCTGCAAAACAGAGACGGACAATATCGTCTGACGGGCTTTCTTTTTTGATGTAAGTCAAAGAGTGACAGGCAGTAAGGGCTGCAACGGAATATCCGGCAGAAGAATTATATCAGCTTGCTTGTTATACGTAACTAACGTCTTTTTATCACCACCTCTCCCATTTACAAAGGAATATCACACATATATTCCTGTAGGGAAAAACTCATAAGACATGTCTTTATATGATAAAACACGGACTTTGCCTTGTAAATGACATAACTGACAAAATTATATCTGCCAGCCTTTCATGTCGTACTCATGGTAAAATAAATGCCAAAATATTTGGTTTATAAAATAAACTTATTTATCTTTGCAACATAAAACATTAAGAAGCGCATCGCCGCTTTTCTTTTTTGGCTACGTAGTTTATAAAATAAAGTCGTTTACAAACATTTAAAACAACACATCATGGAAGATAAAAAATTAACCGAGAAGGAGAGTCTGGCACTGATAGCCGAGATGATCCGCAACACAAGAGACAGATTGCAGATTGGCGACGGAAACATACTGCTGATATGGGGATATGTCTCATCTGCTGCCGCTGTGCTGACTTATATTCTGTCAATAATGACAAGAGACCCGCGCAGCAACCTGATATGGATACTTATACCATTGGTCGGACTGCCACTCGCAAAGCGGGAGAAGAACAGGCAGAAGTCTGAAACAAAACCAATGACCTATACCGACAAGGTTTCAAGTGGTCTTTGGAAAATAACCGGCACATTGGCTTTCATCGGCACAGCGCTTTGCACCGGATTTATGTTTTACGGTTATAACAGCTGGCTTTTGATGTTTATCTACGCACTTGTAATAGTAGGCATTGCCTCTGCTTTCCAAGGTATAGTAATCCGCGAACAAACGCTCATAGCCGGAGGACTGTTCAGTGTATCGGCAGGAGGATTTGTAACATGCTGCAAAATATGCGGTATACCTGTATTAATGAGTTGGGCAATGCCCCTGTTCATCATAAGTTTTATTATGATGACAATCATTCCGGGACATGTCATTAACTACAAAGCACACCGAATATGCCAAGAGAACTAAATCCTCTGTTACACTCACAGCTGCGACTTGCCATAATGTCTATACTGATGACAGTGGAGGAAGCAGACTTCGTATACCTGAAGGAAAAGACGGAAGCCACTGCAGGCAACCTGAGTGTTCAGCTTGACAAGCTGTCTGCTGCAGGTTACATAACAATCGAAAAGACATTCGACGGCAAAAAACCGCGCACTGTCTGCCGCGTGGCTACCGGTGGAAGAAAAGCCTTTGAGGAATATGTGGACACACTGAAAGAATATCTGCATATATAGTATGAATAACGGTCTGTCTCCTTACCGGAGATGACACATTATATAAGAACTAAATTATAAATCAAGAATGGGTCCTGAAAGTGTTTTCAAACTTTCAGGACTTGCTTTATAAAACATACCTCCGTTTTTTATAAGGTACATGTAGGAACAGTAAAAAAATAATATCATTTAAAGAACATGATTACTTATTAACAGCTTTAAGATTATTTGTGACACCGCGTTTAGAAAAGATAAGATACCGGATGGAACAGGCTTAAAAGGAAAAAAGTATATTTGCAGGGTTATTATCAACTATTCATTTTATAAACCAATAAAAGCTATAAACAAATGAAAGGACTATGCTTACTGGCAGTCATCACGGCTATAGCTGTAACAGGCTGCGACGAAAACAGGAAAGGGGACTGCTGCAAGAGAGGAAAAACAACGACGGTAACAAAGACTGTAAGCAGTAAAAACAAGATTGCAGACTTCTACGGCACTTATGAAGGTACACTGCCATGTGCCGACTGTAGTGGTATAAGAACTACATTGAGGATTAACAACGATACCACATACGAACTGAGAAGCGAGTATCTCGGCATGAAGGACGGGGTGTTTGAGGAATGTGGAGTATACCGTATAATGTCCGGAAACATCATCGAGTTGATAACGCCGTCGTCAGGAGATAAGACGTACTACAAAATCATAGAAGGTGGCGTTGCATTGTCTGACAGTACCGGCAAGACCACCAGCGGTAAACTTGCCAAGCATTATATATTGAGAAAACAGTGACAAGACGGACACGCATCATAAAAGAACGGAGTATATAAATAAAAACGGTTTGCCAATAGTATGACAAACCGTTTTTATAATATTACAAATAACAAGATTTACTTCTCTTCTTCAGATGCATTCTCTGCAAAATCAAGTACATTCTTGCGATTTGCCTGCATGCGCTCATATTCTTCCTTTGAACCGACAACAAGCTTCTCAAACTCACGCAGACCGGTACCGGCAGGTATCAGGTGACCGCAGATAACGTTTTCCTTCATACCCTCAAGGCGGTCAACCTTTCCGCGTATGGCAGCCTCGTTAAGAACCTTGGTCGTTTCCTGGAACGAAGCGGCACTCATGAAGCTCTTTGTCTGAAGTGCAGCACGGGTAATACCCTGAAGTATCTGTGTAGACGTTGCAGGGACAGCTTCACGCACTTGAACAAGTTTAAGGTCGCGACGCTTCAATGAAGAGTTTTCATCACGCAACTTGCGGGCTGTAACAATCTGCCCTGGCTTCATATTCTCAGAGTCTCCCGCGTCTATGACAACTTTCTTGCCCCAAATACGGTCATTCTCTTCTGCAAAGTCGAGCTTGTCTACAATCTCCTGCTCGAGGAACGTTGTATCGCCCGGATCGTTAATCTGTACCTTGCGCATCATCTGACGCACGATAATCTCAAAGTGCTTGTCATTGATCTTCACACCTTGCAGACGGTACACATCCTGTACCTCATTAACGATATATTCCTGAACAGCAGTAGGACCTTTGATGGCAAGTATATCGCCCGGAGTGATGACACCGTCTGACAGAGGAGTACCGGCACGCACGGCATCGTGTTCCTGTACAAGGATCTGCTTTGACAGGGATACCAGATACTTACGCTGCTCTCCAGTCTTGGATGTCACAACAATTTCACGGTTACCACGCTTAACCTTACCCATTGTGACCTCACCGTCTATCTCGGAAACAACTGCAGGGTTGGACGGATTACGAGCCTCGAACAACTCTGTGACACGTGGAAGACCTCCGGTGATGTCACCCGCCTTGCCGACTGTACGCGGTATCTTGACCAATGTCGTACCGGTAAGCACTTTCTGACCGTCTTCCACAACAACGTGACCGCCTACAGGGAAGATATATGTACCGACAACATCGCCGTTCTTGTCTATGACATCACAGGTAGGCACCTTGCTCTTGTCTTTCGACTCCGTAATAATCTTCTCGGTAAGACCTGTCGTCTCATCGGTCTCAGTATGGTATGTAACTCCGTCGATAACATCACGGAATTTCAACTTACCTGCATACTCCGTAACGATAACGGCATTGAAGGGATCCCAACGTGCTATAAGTTCGCCTTTCTTGACAACATCGCCAGCCTTGAAGTAGAGTGAACTTCCGTAAGGAACATTCAACGTAGAAAGTACGATACTTGTATTGGGATCAACAAAACGGATTTCGGCAAGACGGCTGACAACCATCTCACACTCAACCTTGCCGTTCTCTCCTTCTTCAACGAAAGGTACGGTACGAAGCTCGTCAAATTCTATCTTACTGTCATTCTTTGCCACAATAGAGGCGTTGGCTGCGGCATTTGCAGCGACACCACCGGCGTGGAAAGTACGGAGGGTAAGCTGTGTTCCCGGCTCACCGATTGCCTGTGCCGCTATGACACCAACCGCCTCACCTTTCTGAACCATACGGCGTGTAGCAAGGTTACGGCCGTAACACTTCATGCAGACGCCGTGTTTGCTCTCACAAGTAAGTACCGAACGTATCTCAACACTCTCTATAGGACTTTCCTCTATAATACGTGCTATCGGTTCGGTTATCTCCTCACCGGCTGAAACAATCAGCTCGCCCGTAGCAGGATGTATGATATCGTGTACTGACACACGTCCGAGAATTCTCTCATACAATGTTGATATGACCTCATCACCGTTCTTCAAGGCTGTACATACGAGTCCGCGCAATGTGCCGCAATCCTCTTCAGTTATTATGACATCATGAGACACATCGACAAGACGACGCGTAAGATAACCGGCATCGGCTGTCTTCATGGCGGTATCGGCAAGACCCTTACGGGCACCGTGAGTCGAGATGAAGTACTCAAGCACGCTCATTCCTTCCTTAAAGTTAGAGAGGATAGGGTTCTCAATAATCTGTGCGCCTTCGGCACCCGCCTTCTGCGGTTTTGCCATAAGTCCACGCATACCGGCAAGCTGACGTATCTGATCCTTAGAACCACGGGCTCCTGAGTCAAGCATCATGTAAACGGCATTGAAGCCTTGGTCTGCCTCTGTCATTTCTTTCATCAGCACATCACCAAGCTCATTGTTGACATGTGTCCAGGCATCGATTACCTGATTGTAGCGCTCATTATCAGTAATGAAACCCATGTTGTAATTATCCGTAATCTGACGGATTTCCTCATTACCACGCTCTACAAGCTTCGCTTTCTTCTCAGGGATGATTATATCATCGAGGTTAAACGAAAGACCGGCAAGATATGCCATGCGGTAACCGAGGTTCTTTATACCGTCAAGGAATTCACATGCTTCTGCAAAGCCGACCGACTTGATAACATCTGCAATGATGTCACGGAGACTCTTCTTTGATATAATCTTGTTTACAAAGCCTACTTCATCGGGGATTATACCGTTTACGATGACACGTCCAACAGATGTTTCAACCATCCTGTTTACGAAACAGCCGTTTTCATCCACATCCTTAACAACAACCTTAACCTGTGCATGAAGGTCGCATTTGCCTTCATTGTGGGCTATTATTGCTTCTTCCGGACCGTAGAAAGTCTGTCCTTCGCCCTTTGCTCCCGGACGTATCTTCGTTATATAATAGAGTCCGAGAACCATGTCCTGAGACGGCACCGTGATAGGAGCACCGTTGGCGGGGTTAAGAATGTTATGGCTCTGGAGCATCAATATCTGTGCTTCAAGCACTGCCTCATTGCTCAGCGGGAGGTGAACAGCCATCTGGTCACCATCAAAGTCGGCATTGAATGCCGTACATGCCAACGGATGAAGCTGAATAGCCTTACCCTCAATGAGTTTCGGTTGGAAAGCCTGAATACCAAGACGGTGAAGTGTCGGTGCACGGTTGAGAAGCACAGGATGACCTTTCATCACGTTCTCAAGAATATCCCAGATAACCGGTTCGCGGCGATCTACAATCTTCTTTGCACTCTTCACTGTCTTCACAATGCCACGCTCAATGAGCTTACGGATGATGAACGGCTTATAAAGCTCTGCTGCCATCAGTTTAGGAAGACCGCACTCACCCATCTTCAGCTCAGGACCTACAACGATAACCGAACGGGCAGAATAGTCAACACGCTTACCGAGAAGGTTCTGGCGGAAACGTCCCTGCTTACCTTTAAGAGAATCTGACAGAGACTTTAGCGGACGGTTAGAGTCGCTCTTCACTGCGCTGCTCTTGCGGGAGTTGTCAAAGAGACTGTCAACAGCCTCCTGCAACATACGCTTCTCATTGCGGAGAATAACCTCGGGAGCCTTAATCTCCATAAGTCTCTTCAAACGGTTATTACGTATGATGACACGACGATAGAGGTCATTGAGGTCAGATGTGGCAAAACGTCCTCCGTCCAGCGGCACCAACGGACGGAGTTCCGGAGGAGTAACAGGGATGATCTTCATTATCATCCACTCCGGCTTGTTTATGTTCTTGCTTCCGCGGAATGCCTCTACAACCTGCAGACGCTTCAAAGCTTCTGTCTTGCGCTGTTGTGAAGAGTCGCTGTTGGCACGGTCGCGCAGCTCGTAAGAAAGGGCATCGAGGTCTATGTTTACAAGAAGGTCATATACAGCCTCTGCTCCCATCTTTGCTATGAACTTGTTCGGATCGCTGTCATCAAGATACTCATTCCCGTCAGGAAGATTGTCCATAATGTTAAGATACTCGTCTTCCGACAGCATATCCATTTTATGCGAACCGTTGATTTCCTCTCCTTCCGCGTTCTTGCTTCCTTCCATAACACCCGGCTGTATAACGATATATCTCTCGTAATAGACAACAGCATCGAGTTTCTTTGTAGGAATACCAAGAAGATAACCAATCTTATTTGGCAGCGAACGGAAATACCAAATATGTGCAACAGGCACAACAAGTTCTATATGTCCGGTACGTTCACGGCGCACCTTCTTCTCCGTAACCTCTACACCACAACGGTCGCAGACAATACCTTTATATCTTATGCGCTTATATTTTCCGCAGGCACATTCATAGTCCTTTGTCGGACCGAAGATGCGCTCACAGAAAAGACCGTCACGCTCCGGCTTATATGTTCGATAGTTTATGGTCTCAGGCTTGGTAACCTCACCATAAGAACTTTCGAGTATTTCCTCCGGTGAAGCCAGTCCTATGGTAATCTTCGTAAAATTACTCTTTATCTTTGAATCTTTCTTGAAAGCCATAATTCTTATTTATATTTGTTATGTAAAGAGTTCTATTATTAATCAAGTGTGACACTCAGACCAAGTCCACGGAGTTCGTGCAACAACACATTCAGTGACTCCGGTATACCCGGATTAGGCATAGGCTCACCTTTGACAATTGCCTCGTATGCCTTTGAACGTCCTACAACATCATCAGACTTGATTGTCAAAATCTCCTGAAGCACATGACTTGCGCCGAATGCCTCGAGAGCCCAGACTTCCATTTCTCCGAAACGCTGACCACCAAACTGTGCCTTACCACCAAGAGGCTGCTGTGTAATCAGGGAGTACGGACCTATGCTACGGGCATGCATCTTATCCTCAACCATGTGACCGAGCTTAAGGAAGTATGTTATACCAACTGTTGCCGGCTGGTCGAAACGCTCACCCGTCTCACCGTCAAACAGACGCGTTGAGCAAAGGCGCGGCAGTCCTGCCTTGTCCGTCCATTCCTGCAAGTCTTCCAATTTGGCACCGTCAAAGATAGGAGTGGCAAACTTCACGCCCAACCGTTTACCGGCTGCACCGAGAATAGCCTCGAATATCTGACCAAGGTTCATACGTGAAGGCACACCCAGAGGGTTCAACACCAAATCCACAGGACGTCCGTCTTCAAGGAACGGCATGTCTTCCTGACGCACGATCTTAGACACGATACCCTTGTTTCCATGACGTCCGGCGAGTTTATCACCGACACCAATCTTACGCTTCTTAGCAATATATACCTTCGCCATCTGAAGTATTCCGGAAGGCAGCTCGTCACCGATTGTAATAGCAAACTTGCGGCGTTTCATCTCCGCATCAAGCAACTTATACTTCTTAAGGAAGTTCATTATAAGCTTCTGTATAAGCTCATTGGTATGCTCGTCATTTGTCCAGTTATTAGACTGGATACCGTCATACTCAAGGTTCTTAAGCTGTGCGGTAGTAAACTTGCTGCCTCTTGTTATAATCTCGGCACCCGTATAGTCTTTCACTCCCATTGAGGTCTTGTCCTCGGTGAGGGTAAGCAACTTATCTACAAGAATATCTTTCAGATCATCAATCTTTGCCTCATACTCCTCATCAATCTTTGCAAGTACGACCTTATCCTGCTGTTTCGAAGCACGGGTCTTGATTGCACGCGAGAACAGTTTCTTGTCTATTACAACACCGGTAAGAGAAGGATTAGCCTTCAAAGAAGAGTCCTTCACATCACCAGCCTTGTCGCCGAATATGGCACGGAGCAGTTTCTCTTCCGGTGAAGGATCGCTTTCACCCTTAGGAGAAATCTTACCAATAAGAATGTCTCCCGGCTCCACGCGCGCGCCAATACGTATTATACCATTGTCGTCAAGGTCCTTTGTTGCCTCCTCGCTAACGTTCGGAATATCGCTTGTAAACTCTTCCATTCCGCGCTTTGTCTCACGCACATCGAGAGAATACTCGTCCACATGCACAGAAGTGAGCACATCTTCACGTACGATACGCTCATTAAGCACAATGGCATCCTCATAGTTATAACCCTTCCATGGCATATAGGCTACAAGCAGGTTGCGTCCGAGGGCAAGCTCGCCATTTTCCGTGGCATAGCCTTCCGTCAGTATGTCACCGGCTTTGACCCTCTGTCCCTTGTTACATATAGGACGCAGGTCTACCGTCATGTTCTGGTTAGTACGCCGGAACTTCGGTATACGGTATTCTTTCAGTGCAGGTTCAAAGCTTACAAACTCCTCATCATCCGTGCGGTCATACAGAATGCGTATTGTAGTGGCATCAACATATTCAATGATACCGTCCGCCTCGGCTGTAATCATTGTACGGGAGTCTACACACACCTGCTTCTCTATACCGGTACCAACTATCGGAGCTTCATTGTGAAGCAACGGAACAGCCTGGCGCATCATGTTACTTCCCATCAATGCACGGTGGGCATCGTCATGCTCCAAGAACGGAATAAGACCAGCAGCAATCGATGCAATCTGCTGCGGAGATACGTCCATGAGGTCTACCTGTGACGGATCTACGACAGGGAAATCTGCATCCTGACGACATTTCACATAAGTCCTTATAAATGTTCCGTCATCGTTCAACGGAGCATTTCCTTGACCTATGATATGGTCTTCTTCCTCTTCTGCTGTCAAATATACAATATCTTCGTTTGCAAGATTTACCTTACCATCATGTACCCTGCGGTATGGCGTCTCAATGAAACCAAGCTCATTAATCTTCGCATACACACAAAGAGAAGAAATAAGTCCGATGTTAGGACCTTCAGGACTCTCGATAGGACACAAGCGACCGTAGTGCGTATAATGCACGTCACGTACTTCAAATCCGGCACGCTCACGAGACAGACCGCCAGGACCGAGGGCACTGAGACGGCGCTTGTGGGTAACCTCGGCAAGCGGGTTCGTCTGATCCATAAACTGCGACAGCGGATTAGTTCCGAAGAAAGAGTTTATGACGCTCGATATAGTCTTTGCATTGATAAGGTCGGTCGGCGTAAACACCTCGTTGTCACGCACATTCATACGCTCGCGGATTGTGCGGCTCATACGTGCCAGACCTATGGAGAACTGGTTGCTCAGCTGCTCTCCTACCGTGCGTACACGGCGGTTGCTCAAGTGGTCGATATCATCAACCGTAGCATTTGAGTTTACCAGCTGTATAAGATACTTTATAATCTCTATAATGTCTTCCTTTGTAAGAATGCGCACGTCCATGTCCGTATCAAGACCAAGCTTCTTGTTGATACGGTAACGTCCCACATCTCCCAAGTCATAACGCTTGTCCGAGAAGAACAAGTTCTGTATCACCTCACGTGCACTTGCATCATCCGCCGGATCTGCATTGCGCAACTGATGATATATATAAAGCACGGCTTCCTTTTCCGAGTTGCTCGGGTCTTTCTGCAATGTATTGAAGATGATGGAGTACTTGTTGGCAGAATCCACATCCTTGTGAAGCAATATGGTAGATGCTCCGCTGTCAAGGATGTCTTCCATGTTTTCTTTCGTAATCTCAGTTTCACGCTCCATGATTACCTCATTACGCTCGATTGAGACTACCTCACCGGTATCCTCGTCTACAAAGTCCTCGTTCCAGCTCTTCAAAACCCTTGCCGCCAACTTACGTCCGACAGCCTCCTTCATATTCTTCTTATTGACCTTTATCTCCTCTGCAAGGTCAAAAATCTGAAGTATGTCCTTATCTGCCTCAAATCCGATAGCACGCAACAAGGTTGTCACCGGCAACTTCTTCTTACGGTCGATGTAGGCATACATCACATTGTTGATATCCGTTGCAAACTCAATCCATGATCCCTTAAACGGAATGATGCGGGCAGAATAGAGTACGGTACCATTTGCATGTACTCCCTGTCCGAAGAATACGCCCGGCGAACGGTGCAGCTGTGAAACGACAACACGCTCCGCACCATTGATGATGAACGTGCCGTTGCTTGTCATATACGGGATTGTCCCCAAGAAAACATCTTGAATAAACGTGCCGAAGTCTTCATGGTCAGGATCTGTACAATACAGTTTCATCTTAGCCTTCAAGGGTACGCTATAGGTCAGTCCGCGCTCCAGACATTCGTCTATGGTATAACGCGGCGGATCAATATAGTAATCCAAGAACTCAAGAACAAAGTTATTACGCGTGTCGGTAATAGGGAAGTTCTCGGCAAACACCTTGTACAAGCCGTCATTCTTGCGTTCTTCAGGCGGTGTGTCCAACTGTAGGAAGTCTCTGAAAGACTTTAACTGCACATCAAGAAAATCCGGATATGGCATCGGATTCTTTATGCTGGCAAAATTTACTCTGTTATCAACAATTTTTGAAGCCATTACTTATCGTATAAAATATTAGTTGTCCGGACCGGACGAAATCGGTCAGACCGATTTAAAATAAGACTAAAAACCAAGTGTGATGTAACCACCACTATTCCGGCAGGTGCCGAAAGACACAAAAAGGTTAAGAATCTCCTACCAGGAGACTCTTAACCCTAAAATATCGTAGTCAGCCTATTATTTGAGCTCTACCTTAGCACCAGCTTCTTCGATAGCCTTCTTCAGGTTCTCAGCCTCGTCCTTAGACATGCCTTCCTTCAGTGTAGAAGGTGCGCCGTCTACAAGCTCCTTAGCCTCTTTCAGACCAAGACCGCAAGCTTCCTTAACTGCCTTTACAACCTGCAGTTTAGCAGCACCAACCTCAGCGAGGACTACATCAAATGAAGTCTTCTCCTCAGCTGCAGCAGCACCAGCAGCAGCAGGACCAGCAGCAACAGCGACAGCTGCAGCAGCAGGCTCAATTCCATACTCGTCCTTAAGGACTGTTGCCAACTCGTTTACTTCCTTAACTGTCAAATTTACCAATTCTTCAGCAATAGCTTTCAAATCTGCCA
>ERZ840371.1793-NODE-1793-length-20986-cov-4.860590_pt1 | contig 20986 bp, 18 predicted proteins | sample MGYA00519937_ERZ840371 | MGnify/ENA primary metagenome ERZ840371 (study PRJEB31850, sample SAMEA3708873) | human gut metagenome | biome: human gut; feature: human-associated habitat; material: faeces | place: China | collected 2014 ... | reverse complement strand
CGATCACCACGCAGATCAACAGCGGCGACCAGATCGAGATCATCACGGCCGACAATGCCCGCCCCAAGCCCGAATGGCTCGAAATAGCGACCACGGCCAAGGCCAAGCAGTCGATCAAAAGCTTCCTGAAGCGCGAACGCCAGAACAACATCGAGCGAGGTATGCAGATGCTCGACGAGAAGATGAAGTCGCTGAATATCAAGCTCAGCGGCCGTGTCCTGCGCAAGATCGTCCCGATATACGAAAGCAACAACAAGGAGGAGCTATACAGCAAGATCGGAGCCGGCATCATCGACCTGAAGGACCTCGACAAAGTCCTGAAAGTAAACTCCAAAAGCAAGATACTCAAGTTCTGGACCCTTTTCATCAACAAAAAGGAAGACGAGGAGGGCGACGACCCGGCGGCTATCAACGACGCGGGCGAAACGGCGCCGAATGCAGCGCACCCGGCCAAAGAACAGCCGGAAGCACCCCAGTTCGAGATAGCGGAGTGCTGCAAACCGATTCCGGGCGACAAGGTCGTGGGTTACCGCGATCCGGGAACCGGCAACATTATCGTCCACAAAGCCACGTGCGACGAGCTGAACCGTCTTGCGACCCAGTTCGGCCGCAATATCGTCAAGGAGGAGATCAAATGGTCGCAGCACAAGGCGATGTCGTATCTGGTCACCATCGAGCTGCGCGGCATCGACCGCATGGGAATCCTGCTGGATCTGGCGAAGGTCGTGAGCGCCGATTTCAGCATCAACATCCGCGAAGTCGGCATCCACAGCCACGACGGCATCTTCGAAGGCAGCATCAGTCTGTATGTCAAGGACGCCGAGGGCCTGCAGGACGTGATGACGAGACTGCGCAAGATAAAAGGTATCGAGAGTGTCAAACGAACTTTAAGCTGAGATATGGAAGACTATTCAACCGTAATATGGGTCGTGGCGATTTTCGCAGCCATGCTGTTCAACGCGACCTCGCAGGCACGCAAGAAGGCGAAAAAGCAGGCTCACGAGACCGAAAAGCACACTCAGCACGAAGCTTGGCCCTCATGGGACATGCAATCTGCGGATGAAATGCGGCACCCGGACAGTCAGGAGACCGTATCTGGAGCGGAAACCGACCGACTGCGTTCCGCAATGCAGCAGGCGGCACCGACGCCCGGATTCGGTGAAGTCGCCCGCAAAACGGCCGATTTCAAAAGCTCCGGGCGGCATGCCGGACGCAAAAACACCTCGGACGGACAGTCTCCCCGTGAGGAAATCCTGCACGAAGAGCACGCAGCAGGGGACAGACATACGACAGAGGAGGCCGTAACGGAAATTACGGAGGATTTCGACCTGCGCAAGGCCGTTATCTATTCGGAGGTACTTAAACCCAAATTCAACGAGGAATAAGGCTTCGAAGAGCAGCCTGCCGAGAGACGAGAAACGGCGATTTCCGCAAAGCGGCGGCAGGCGGGCGCCGGAGGCCCCGAAAAACAACGGGAATTCCCGGCGGCACTATGCGCGGGGACGCCCAAAAAAGCGACAAAAAGCTCTGGCAGCACCATTTGCAAGAACATACCGAAAAAGCAATGGGAAACGCTCCATCGGCACTTTTTCACGGAACGTACCGAAAAAAAGTCCGACGGCCTATTTTGTGGGGAAATACTATATAAGCAACGAGGAGCGACAAACACGGCAAATCATACAGGAGGGCATACGACTTGCGGCGCAACCCGCGACAGCGGTCACTGTGTTAACAATGAAACTTTAAAAGATAAATATATGGCATCTATTTTTTCACGCATTATCGCAGGCGAAATACCTTCCTACAAGGTCGCCGAAGACGAAAACTATTACGCCTTTCTGGATATCAATCCGCTGACGAAAGGACACACGCTGGTCGTACCGAAAAAGGAAATAGACTATATTTTCGACCTCGACGATCAGACACTGGCAGGCATGATGCTGTTCGCCAAAAAAGTCGCAGGTAAAATCAAGCAGGAAATAGCGTGTTCCAGAGTCGCAGTGGTGGTTTTAGGGCTTGAAGTGCCGCATGCACACATCCATTTGATCCCCATTAAGAGCGAAAATGACGTGGATTTTCACCGGGAAAAGCTCAAATTGACTCCGGAAGAGTTCGAAGAAATCGCAGCAAAACTTTCGAAATAGACCGCTGTTTACAATTATATAAACAGCTGAGAAATAGGCGGGTAGTGGGTTATCAACACTATCCGCCTATTATTTATTTAACATAATATGTGGAGAATCAACGAAAGCTAATAATTCAGTTGATTAGTCGTCGGAAATTCGTTAAAAAAATCAAAATTTTCCTAAAATAGGGTAGTGTATTTACACTTGTAACAAACAAAAGAGGGGAGTGTTTCCAATTGTAATTATGAATGCAACTATATTCGTGTTGATATAGCTGTTATTATATCCATTTGTAATCAATCCGACAACCGGCACCATCTGACGTTCCACGCGCAAGAAACAAGCAGTCAAATCGTTAAACATGCAAAATAAACACTTTAATAATCAATCATTTAAAAGAATTATATGTATTTTTAATTGATATACATGAGTACGCTGCGAGAAAAGGTAGGGATTACTGCAAATACAAGAATGATGCACTCTAAAAATCACATAATAACCAGCTATTTATAACAGATTATATCAACAAATAGATAATATCAACCGCCGGAGACAAATTTAACAATATTTCGATCGTTACACTTGTAAACTTTTTCAACAGTTATTAACATTTTACAAATGATAAAATTGCTTGTTTTACAAAAAACAAATATTTATATTTGTAAAAAATTCTGCTGATGAGGGAAAAATTGCTCGATTTGATGAAAAATGAAGGATTGAAGCCAAGCCAGCTCGCCGAACTGCTGGGAATCAATCCCGCCGGAATCTCCCATATTCTCGCCGGACGAAACAAACCGGGCTTCGATCTGCTGCAAAAGATTCTCCGAAGGTTTCCCCGGATCAACCCGGATTGGCTGCTGCTCGACTCGGATAAGATGTACCGCGACGAGCCGCCGGCCCAATCGTCAGCTCCGCAGCCGATGAGCCAGCCCGCGTCGCCCGGCGGCGACCTTTTCGGCCTTGCCTCCGGTCGGCATCCGCTTGAAGAAAAACGGCAGCCGGAAACGGCGGAAAACGCAACCGGCGATCCGGCTCCGCAACAACGACTCCCGGCAGCATTGTTTACCGCCAATGTCAAACGGATCGTCGTACTGTATGACGATCAGACCTTCGAAAGTTTTACGCCGACGACAATGCGTTAAAAAAATTCGTGCGGGATGCGGGACGGAATACTCGATTCTCAGAGCGCAAAAAAGCCGGGTAATATTCCAAGGAAACGGAACCGGACAAAGGGTTACGGCAAAACCACGGACAATCCCAGCAATCTCGACCACCGGCAACAAATTAGCAAGGCAGGTTTTTTAAACCTGCCTTCTTAGTTTACACATTGGCGCAAATATCCAATTTGGCCGCCTTAACTTGCACATTGGCGCAAACATCAACTTGCCGCCTTATTTATTCAACGGATTTTCTTCGGCCGCTTCGACGCCGCAATCGCAAAAATGGAATTCCGAACGCGCCTTGTCCGGGGGAAACAGGAAATAAACGCATACGGCCTCCGTGCACAACACTTCGTGCCGGTCATAGATGCGGACTTCGATCTCAACGATGTTGCGACGCTGCCGACGCACGGAAGCCCGCAAAACGATATGGTCATCAGTCGTGTGAATCGGCTTGTGATAGCGGACCTCCATCTTCGAAGTAACGCCGCTCGTCTGAAACTTCCGGAATACGACCCAGCTGCTGATCTCGTCGGCCAGCGTTGCCTGAATGCCTCCGTGCAGCGTATTCACCCAACCTTGGTATTCGGGACGAGGATGCCAGACGCTCACGATTTCATCGCCGTTTTCGTAAAATTCCATCCGCAGTCCCTGCGGACTGTTCGGATCGCAGCCGTAGCAATGGTAACCGTCCATGCCGCGCCAAGGATTCGTTATCTTCTTCATAATATGCTATTCGATCGTTGCGGTGCGGTCTGTTCCGTGATCTGAGAATCGGTTCCGAAATCGGCCCGGTATAACAAAGATAGCCATTTTCCCGCGAATCTCACCGTCTTCGGCAATGCAAATCCGGTTCATTTCATCCGGAATATTATTCAATCCCGACAACAATCCCGACAACAAAGTCACAGGGAGGAATCAACCTCCTTGGCGCAATATTTGGTGTAATATTCACATTATGTTAAATTTTTACAGACTGTAGGTGTATTTTGTTCATATTCGGAGCTTTATACAAAAGTAAAATTTGCGTAATTTTAAAATTATGTAAAAATGTCTAGGCTCTTATCTCTTTTGAAGTCCAAAAAGTTTTGGACTCTCGTTGCGGCCATCGTGGCAGCTTTGACCGCTTTCTTCACCGTTTCCTGCCAGTATTCAGGTACTTTGTTTCGTACGGGTGTCCACAACGACACTGTGCGCTACGAATACCGTGTTCGTTCACGTAATGCTGTAATATCATGCAATCAACTGATTTCGATCCCGGAATTCTTCCGATCTACACGGTCGTCTACCGACTTTATCACCTTTGCGACTTCTCGACCAGTACAAACGGTATCATTGCATGGTCATTCAAAAACCCCGATGCCCGTGATTCCATTGATGTTCAGGAGTGTTTGCGATCTCTTGATCATTTTGAATTACCCTACTTCTATCGTGTCGAATCCGAGTTGTTCGATAAGCCCCGCTTTACGATCGAATGTTCGATGCGAAAACTCTGGGTTCATATGTTTGGCATCGCTACTGCCGATCGGCTTTGTGAAGCGATCTCGCCGCGGCGGTCGCCGCGGAAAAGGTCGCCCAAGACCTTCCACTAAAACTGTATCCCTCGGCGGTTCTCACCTTTAGCCTATGTGTACTCGACAGCTTACTATTATCAATCCGCATTATAAAAAGCTTGCTGAGGATTTTAATGTTTCTATAAAGTGTTTTACTGGTCAGGAGGATTTTAAACTTCATGTTCCTTGTGGCCATTGTGACGAATGTTTGAAGAAAAGGCAACAGCAATGGTTTCTCCGTGCTAATCACGTTATGAAGCGCATGAAGCTTCGCCCTGAACAATGTTTGTTTTGTACCTTTTCTATCAAGCCTGAGGTTTATAATGAGACTAAGGAGAAGCCGTATCTGGCTATTCGTCGTTTTATGGATCGTCTTCGTAAGCATCCTCGTTTTCGTGAAAAAGGTCCCTCCGGTCGTTATCGTTACCGCAAGGTTCGTTTTCCGTACATTTTTGTAGTGGAATTCGCCGATGGTAAGCGCGCTCGTGAGCGAGGTCTTGAGTCTACTCACCGTATGCACTTCCATGCTATTCTTTTCAACTGCCCTCTTTATTGGTGGCAGGTTCGTGATCTTTGGGAGTCCTGCGTTGGTCGTGCTTGGGTTGATCCTCTCAATTCTGAAGCTGGTGTCCGTTACGTCCTCAAGTATATGACTAAGGATTGTGCGGCTCATCAGTATATTTCGGATGTCGATGCGCGAAAGAATGGTAAGCTGTTCGTGTCGCATGGCTTTGGCCGCCTTTCTAAGGAAGATATTAAGATTATGCGTGAAAACATGTTGCGCAGTTCTACGTCTTGGTTTTGCGTGTATATTAATAACTTCCGCTATTCAATTCCTCGATATTGGCGTACTGCTTGTTTTACAAAGGATGAAATCAAGTGCCGTAATGATAGCCTTATCCCGGCTGTTCTTTGGTCTATTGTTCAGCAAAAGTATCGAGGTTATTCACCTATTCAACAACAACAAATTTATAATGCTTTGTTATGGGCATGATGTTTTTAACTCGCCGCAGAAATAAGAAGTCGAACGTGAATCTTTCTCACGTTTCGCCTACTACCCTTGCGCCGGGTAACCTTATTCCGATCTCGTTTACGCGCATTCTCGCTGGCGATGATCTTCGTTTTAAACCGTCCGCGTTTGTTCAGGCCATGCCTATGAACGCTCCTTTGGTCAATGGTTTCAAGCTTTGCTTGGAATATTTCTTTGTTCCGGATCGTCTTTACAACTGGGATCTTCTTGCTGATAACACCGGTATTACGAGTGATCCCGATAGTGTCAATCTTCCTCAAATGGTTGTTCAGCCCACTTCTTCCGGTTGGGTAAATGGTGTTGTTTCTTTCGGTTTGGCCACTCAGAATGATGCCAAAGGTGCCGCTACGCTGATCGCTAAGAATGTCGTTTCCCCCGGCTCTCTCGCTGATTATTGCGGTTTCCCCGTTGGTATTTTGCCGACTTGGGAGTCTGATCGCAATTCTTTCTCTGCGCTTAAGATGTTGGGTGTTCTCGATATCTTTTACCATTATTACGTAAATCAGCAGATTCCCAAGTTTCCGACTGCTTCGTTCGTTTCCGTTCTCAATGGCTCCACTCCTGCTGAGCGTAATATTGAGTACGAAGTTGCTCAGCTTCGTAGTCTTCTCGATTACGTTAAGCGTGCTCCTGATCCTGCTACGGCTTTGCAGGAGTGGATCGACGGTGTTGCTGTTGATCCTCTTAAGCCCACTTTGGGTACATGGGAATGGTTTGCTTCTCGTGCTTCGATTTTCCAGCGGTGTCTCCCTCCCTATTATCTCGAATCGTGGCTGGCGACTTCCGGCTATGAGGATTCGGAAATCAAGGTCGATCTCGAAGCTGACGGTAAGTCGATTTCGTTCCGCAACATTGCTACTCAGAGCCATATTCAGCGTTGGCTCGATCTTGCTTTGGCCGGAGGTTCTCGCTACTCGGACTATATCAACTCTCAGTTCGATGTTTCGCACCTCAAGCATACCACTACCCCGCTCTATCTCGGTTCGGATCGTGATTTCCTCGGTTCGAATGTTATCTATCAGACTACCGGTGCTGGTGATTCTTCGAGTCCTCTTGGTGCTTTTGCTGGTCAGGCCGCTGGCGGTCGTGAATTCCGACAGCGTTCGTACCATTTCGGCGAGAATGGTTATTTCGTGGTCATGGCTTCGCTTGTCCCCGATGTGATTTATACTCGCGGTTTGGACCCCTTTAATCGTGAGAAGACTTTGGCCGACGTCTATGTTCCTGCTCTGGATAATATCGCTATGCAACCTCTCAAGGTTGAGGAGGTTGATGCTCTCGGAGCTTTGCAGGAGTTTACGCGCGATGATTCTGCGCAGTATCGTTATGAGGTTATGCCGGACAGGCAGAATAAGGATGTTGCCTTAGGCTTCGTTCCTGCGTGGTCTCAGCTTCTCCAGAATGTTTCGCGTGCTCACGGCCGTCTTACTACTGACCTGAAGTACTGGCTTTTAGCCCGTGATTATGGCGTTAGTATTGAGGACCTCAATCCCGGTATGGGTAAGGTTTCGCCTGATGTTCTCAAGGAGTTTGCTTCTGAGCTTCAGGCGGCTATTCAGGCCGGTTACATGTCTTCTGAGAATGCCGAAGCCCTTTCGGCTTTGATCTATCGTTCTCAGTCTGATTTGTATTTTACGCCCTACGTTCTTCCGAACGCGTATAACGATGTCTTTGCGGACATTTCGAATCAGGCTCAGAATTTCGTTCTTACTCCTACTTTCTCGATGACCTGCAACCGTGAGAAAGGCAAGGTTAACACTCCTACAACCATTTAACTTCGTGATTATGTTTAGCTATAGGAATCTTAACAAACGTATGTCTTCGCGTCCTTTCCCGGTTGCACAGCGTGCTACTTCTGAGGACGAGTTGATTTTTGGCGTGAAGTCGCTCTCTGATCAGATTCGTACTATGCGCCATGGTGGGCTTGGTCCTGGTACTCGTGAGCTTACTGACGGTAACTATGACGAGGATGACTCTCAGGTTGTCGATCCCTCTTCTGATTTCGGTTTGGACCGTTTTGAGAAGTCTGAGGAGATTGCTTCCCAGATCAGTACTCGTATGAAGCAGAAGCATGACGAGAAGTTGAAGCATGCTGATGTTTAACCTTTCCCGTAATTACTTCCCCGGCCTTTCGAAAGTACCGTCTTTCGATTGGCCGGATTTCTGTTCTCGCCGAGTGATCCCGCGCTTTAGGAGCCGATCTTTGATCGGCGACCCCGCGGGGCGCAGGCGCAATTTCATGGCAAAAAAGGCTATTTCCCTTGCCAACATATGCCAGATGTGGAAACGGGTTCTTTCCCGTGGCTCAACATCGGTTTTTTGCAATCATTAAATCAATCAATCTATGTCCGTAACTGCTGCTATTATGGCTGGTGCTGCTGCTCTTACTGCTGCTACTGGTACTGGTTCTGCTATTGCCCAGGGCAAGCTTAACCGTAAGAATCGCAAATGGCAGGAAAAGATGTATAAGCAACAAGTTGCTGATCGTCGTGCTGATGCTGAAATGCAATTTAATCGTCAGAAGGAGTTGGCCGATTGGGCCTATCGTAATTACGATTCTCCTGCTGCTCAGCGTGCTGCCAACGTCGCTGCCGGTATTAATCCTTTTGTTGAAGGTTCTACCATTCAGCCTGCTCAGGTTAATCCTGGGTCGGCTCAGGCCGCTCAAGGTGGAGATGTTCCCGGCTCTGGTCCTTATCAGAATAATCCTATGTCTGCTCTTCAGTCTGGTGCTTCTTCTCTTTTTGAAGTGGCTCAGATGCGAAAACAATTTGAGTCTATTGATGCTGATATTGCTCTGAAAGATGCTCAGCGTGTCAAAACTCTTGCTGAAGCTCAAGGCCAGACCAATGAGAATTCTTTGTTTGAGTTTGCGAAGTCCGCAGCGGAGTCCGACGCTTTGTCGAAGCGATTCCGTGTGGAACTCGATAAAGTCAACGCAGAATTCGCTCAGGCTTTTGCTGAAGCTGATATCTCTCAGCGTAAGGCTCTTCTTCAGGAAATTTGGTCTCGTGTTAAGAGCAACCTTGCTCAGGCCGCCCGTACTGATGCCGATCGCTTGACTATTGATACGCTCCGCGATCTTCAAGCCAAGTCTCTCGGTGCTGGCATTTCTCTCGCTGAAGCTCAGACTTCTGCCACTCAGGCGCAGACCGATCTTAGTAAGGCTCAGACCAAGACGGAAGATGCGAGAAAGCGCAATCTTGATTCGCAAACTTCTCTTAATCGTCATCAAATCAGTAAGGTTCTTACTGAGGTTCGTAAACTTGGTGTTGATATTAAAGATGCTGAGTACGATCTTCTTCTTCGTGAACTTGAACTTCAGCCTGTCAATTCTCCCGCTGGTCTTATTGATCGTCTTGGTCGTGCTTTGGATCGTACTTTTAATCCTGATGTTATCGAACGTATTGAGAAATTTTGGAATCGTGAGATTAAATAGTTATATTTGTTCATGCTTGTGATAGGTTTTGGCAATTTTTTAATTCTCGCCTTTTTCGTTTTTCTCTTCTGGTTCATCTGGAAGTGTGTTTGTAAATTATCTTCCCGAAAGTAGTGTGAGGCCCGGAAAACTCTCCGGGCCTTTTGTTTTTCAGAAAACTTTCTTATATTTGCATTACGCCGTGATGGCGCATGTAGAAATTATTGTAGTAATAGTCAGCCCCGGCCTTGTGTCGGGGCTTTTTAAATATGCGTCGCAGACACCATCGGGTGACTGAGGGGGAGCACGAGGGGGAGAGTTAGGGAGCCCCTCGCATGAGATTGTCTGCATTGCGTACGCGCGTGCGTCTCGCGCGTGCGTGCGTAAGCTAAGTAGCTCAGGCGAAATGTTCGGTCCCTACTTTCCCCCTCGTTCTTCTCAATCCGTTATGTCCTTTCATTAAAATAAATTTGCTTTTTTTTTTGCAAATGTAAAATATTTTACAGATGTTTGTAGTGCCGTTCTTTGACGTATTGCCGCCCGTTAATGTATTCCTCTCCTACTGTTCCGAAAATGGAGGAATTATACTTCACATTATGTTAAATTATTGCAAGTCGAGAGTCCATTTTGTTCATAATCGAATCTTTATACACTATTACATCCCGATTATTCGGCAAATTGAGCATATAAGCGATATCCCGCAATCGGACGATATATAACTTCACCGAATTTTTGCTACTTTTGCAATATCAAATCCGGAACAAATGGCTGAAAATGACAGCTGTATAAAACGCTCGGCAATTATCCTGACGGCTTTCGGGCTGTTCTTCGTGACGTGGTATTTCAACCTCGGCGTTCGGCCATTTGCAAATTTCTTATCTACCTGCAAATCAATTCACTACATATTGAATTACCTGATTGCGGGTATAATTCCGGCAGCGGCGCTTCTGTTGCTGCACCGACCCGATACCATATTATATAGGCTCGGACTGACGCACGGATTCGGCCGGGGATTGCTCTTCGGAGTGCTGAGTACGGTCCCCATGTTCGCCGGCTATGCGGTCATCGGCAGTTTCAACCGGGAAACGCCGCCGGATCACATGTTTACGTTCATAGTCGTCGCGGGATTCTTCGAGGAGCTGATTTTCAGAGGTTTCGTATTCGGAGAGCTGTTCCGGACAGCCCGTTGGGGATTTCTGCCGGCAGCGACGCTGACGGCCTTGGCATTCGGATCGCTGCATCTGTATCAGGGTGACGACCTGATTTCCGCATCGGCAGCTTTCGGCGTTACGGCTGCCGGAAGCATCTTTTTCAGTTGGATCTATGTGGAATCGGAGAACAATCTGTGGAGCGTAATCTGGCTGCACACGCTGATGAACGCGCCGTGGATGCTGTTCAGCGTGAGCGGGAGCGGCGCAGTCGGCGGATTGCGGGCGAACGGCCTCCGCCTGTGCACGCTGCTGATCGCAATCGCATTAGTCGTCATATACAAGAAACGGAAGGGACTACCCTACCATATTTCAGGAAAAACACTGATAATCAACAGACAATATGTATAAAAAACTCGTTTTCATATTTATTGCAGCGCTGATGGGCGCTTGCACGTCCCGCCAGCAGGCGGACGAAAAGACATTGTATGTCTCGATCCTCCCGCTCCGCAGTCTCGTGGGGGAAATCGTGGGCGACGATTTCAAGATCGAAGTGCTGGTACCTCCCGGCGCAAGTCCCGAAACGTTCGAACCGACGCCCCGACAGTTCATCGGGCTGAACCGGGCGGAGATGATCTTCAACGTCGGACTCATCGACTTCGAAACCACGCTGTTATCCAAGATCGAGGAGCGCGGCAAGGTCGTGAATCTCAGTCAGGGCATAGAACTGATCGCCGGCAGTTGTTCGCACGCGCACACGCCTGCGAAACAGGCCGCATCCGGCGGAGACGGCACCTCCTGCGCCGAACCCCACAACCATAGCCACGCTCACGGCGTCGATCCCCACGTATGGACATCGCCCCGCGCATTGCAGAAAATGGCGCAGAACGCTTATGCGGCGATTCGCCGCGCCTATCCCGATTCGGCGAAATACGAAACGAACTACAAGCGGCTGCAAGCCGATTTACGGGCGCTGGACGCCCGCACCGGCGAGAAGATCGCGCAGAGCGGCATCGAATACTTCATCATCTACCACCCCGCCCTCACCTATTACGCAAGGGATTATGGCATCCGGCAGGTGGCGATCGAAGCCGACGGCAAGGAACCTTCGGCCAAACGGCTGACGCAGGTCATCCGGCAGGCCCGTGAGGACGGCGTGCGGCGCATCCTCTATCAGAATCAGTTCCCGGCATCGTCCGTGGAGATCATCGCACGCGACATCGACGCTGAATATGTCGAAGTGGACCCGCTGCGCGAAGACGCGATCGCCAATATCGATGCGATAACCGACATAATCACACGGCGATGAATCTGGTAACGCTACGCGACGTCGGCGTCGCATACGACGGCTACGAAGCCCTGCAGCACGTCGATCTGGAGATTGCGGACAACGACTTTCTGGGTGTCATCGGCCCGAACGGCGGCGGCAAGACGACCCTTGTGAAGGCGATTCTGGGCACGGTGCCCCATACCGGAGAGGTGCGGCTCGCACCCGAACTGTTCCGGGACAAGGAGCGGCTGATCGGCTACATGCCCCAGCTATCGGATTTCGACCGCACGTTCCCCATCTCGGTACTCGAAGTGGTATTGTCGGGTTTGCAGGGGCACAAGGGAATTTTCAGCCGCTATACGAAAGCAGACCGCGCGAAGGCGCTCGATCTGCTGGAAACGGCGGGCGTGGCCGATACGGCCCGCAACCCTATCGGCGAAGTTTCGGGCGGTCAGATGCAGCGGGCGCTGCTGTGCAGGGCCGTCATTTCCGATCCCAAGCTGCTGATTCTGGACGAGCCGGCCAACTTCGTGGACAACAAATTCGAAAACGAACTCTACCGCACGCTGCACGAACTGAACCGCCGCATGGCGATCGTCATGGTGTCGCACGACATCGGCACCATCTCAAGCGTCGTAAAGGAGATCGTCTGCGTGAACCGCCGCGTACACCGCCACCGCTCGAACATCATCACCGAAGAGCAGCTGCGCAACTATGACTGCCCCATTCAGCTCGTGTCGCACGGGCACATTCCCCACACGGTGCTGGAACATCATCCGGGCGACTGCTGCTGCGACCACGAATAAAAAGCGAGTTCCCCGTCGGGGGAACGCGCTTAAATTATAGATCGGCATCCATCCGCGAGCGTTTATGCGCTCTCGGCCCGATACCGGAAATCGGACAACGGCTTATTTCTTCGCCTCGTTGATCTTGCTCAGCTTCTCGAAAAGCTTGTCATAAGCCTCCACCATCTCGACGCGCAGAGCGGCGAAATGCTTGCGGACGAGCGAGCGGTTGTGCGGCTCGGCGGGATTGTTGGCCTTCGTGAAGAGATCGTTGCGGACGGCAACGGCCTCCTGCATCACTTCGAAAACCTCTTTTTCCTTCGAGGGCTGGAAGCAGATCGCCATATCGCAGTCGAAAACCACCTCTTCCAGACGGTAGTCGATCTCCTTTTTCAGGTTCCTTAAATTTGCCATATCATTGTGCGTTTTAAAAATTTGCTCCGACAAAGGTACGAAAAGCTTTCGGATTATCAAACGTTTTATGCCCTACGCCGCTGAAATAATCCCCGCCGGCCCATGCAAAAAAAAAGGATTCCGCATGCGGAATCCTTTTTTACCGTATTATTCGGCCTTACATCTTTTCCAACTCCCTGTAACTCTTTTTGGCGGCTTTTGCCTCCTCACGGGCTATCTTGCGGGCGGCCCGCTCCTGCTCCCGGACGATTTTCCTCGCTTCGCGAAGCTCCTTTTTATAATCGACATCCGATCCGGGCATTTCGACGATGATGCCCGTTATCGACTCGTCGATCACCTCGCATCCGCAGGGTTCACAGACGGGCTGCGGCGCAGGTTTGGGCCGGGGAATCATCGTGCGCTGCTCGACGACGCTGCCTTCGCCGTAATTGATCGTCAGTTCGACCCGGCGGAGCGGCGGAAGGATATTCTTTTTCATATAGTTCCAAGCCGAAGGCATCTTTTTGAGCGCCAGCTCCTTGGCGTCAGGCGACCGGCTGCCGTCGAGGATATCCAGCACGGACTGTTTGTCGGGCACCTCCGACTTGGCGACCAATGCGCGGCACATCTCCCAATCTTCGGCGACGGCATTGACCGTCACGTCGTACTTATTTGAAAAACCATACTTTCGATCGACGTAATTCTTGAAATCCTGCGCTCGGTTCCGGGCCAGCGTCTCGTTGAATTTCAGCGGACCGTCGGGCGACGAATATCCCGTGATCTCGACCGATTTGACCCTCATCAGCGTGTCTTTCATCAGGTTGCCGACGAAGTCGTCCAGATCGCCGAGCTCCCGCGAATTGCCGTCGAGCGTCGAGGAGAGTTTCGCCAGATTGATCTGATAACGGACCGAGTAGTCGGTGTCGCCGGGACGTTTGACGATGAACCTGCGGACGAGATAATCGCCGTCGGTGGTCTCCGACAGCATCACGGTATCGGCCGCAGGCACCGGCGCCGCGCTCCTGACTTGGGCCGTCGCTCCGGCAGCGGCACACAACGCAAGAGATAGAGCGAATGTTGTAAAGATTGTTTTCACGCAAATAATAGTGTTGGTTAATTCCTGCCGCACAACTCGCAAGATTCATACCACGGTTGAGCACTAAATATTTATGGCCGCAGCGGCATCGGAGCGACACTCCCCTCCCGCCGGGACGGGTACGGGCAGCCAAGTACAGCCGCCGGACGCCAACGGGGAAAACATGATAGCGACAAACCGGAAAGTGAGGCATGACGGCGGCAAGCGGAAGGGAGGAGAGCGGCAAGCAGGGAAAGCATGACAACGGTGAACCGGAGGTATAATGACGGGGAAGCAGAAAAATTGAAAGCGGCAGGCCGAAGAGGGATGACGGCGGCAAGCAGAAGGGATGATGGCAACAAGCCGAAGGGAAGAGGGGGCAAGCAGGGAAAGCATAACAACGGCAAACCGAAAAAGTTGAGCGCGGCAAGCGGAAGCCATAATTAAAAAAGAGGAAGAACGATCTTCCTCTTTTTTATCATAGCCGAAGAAACAGATGGCCCAGATTTTTGCCTTTCATCCGGGAGACGCCGCGCTCTGGCTCGGCGTCCGAAAGTGGCGGAAACCCGGCCGGATTCTGCCGCGGCAACGCCCCACCCTCTTCGTCCCGGTCTCGGCACAAAAGGCATTCCGCCCGGACGGTGCGGCAAATTGCATCCGCGCCGGAGAATTACATCCGTTCCGGAACGTCGATGCCGAGCAGTTTCATGCCGCTGCGGATGACGCGGGCGACCTGCTGAGCCAGCTGGAGACGCATTCTGCGGGTTTCGTCGTTCTCCTCCTTGAGAATCGAATGGTCGTGGTAGTAACCGTTGAACTGCTTGGCCAGCTCGTACACATAGGCGCCGACGATCGAAGGCGCGAAGTTCTCGCCTGCGGCGGCAACGACCGACGGATATTCGGTCAGCGATTTCACGAGGGCGATCTCTTCGGGCAGGTAATCCGCCTGCGCCGCACCGGAGAAGTCGATGCCGGCTTCGGCGGCCTTGCGCAGCACCGAGCAGATACGCGCATGGGTATATTGGATGAACGGGCCGGTGTTGCCGTTGAAGTCGATCGACTCGCGCGGATCGAAAAGCATCGTCTTTTTCGGGTCCACCTTCAGGATGAAATACTTGAGCGCGCCCAATCCAACCATCGTGGAAACGGCGTCGGCCTCCTCTTCCGTACAGCCGTCGAGCTTGCCCAGCTCGTCCGACATCTCGCGGGCCGTGGATACCATGTCTGCGATCAGGTCGTCGGCATCGACCACCGTGCCTTCGCGCGACTTCATCTTGCCTTCGGGAAGCTCCACCATGCCGTAGGAAAGGTGCGTGATATGGTCGCTCCAGTCGGCATAGCCCAGTTTCTTGAGGATGAGCTTCAACACCTGAAAATGGTAGTTCTGCTCGTTGCCCACGACATAAATCATGTCGTCGAGCCTGTTCTCCTCGAAGCGGCGGTAAGCCGTGCCGAGGTCCTGCGTCATGTAGACCGAGGTGCCGTCACCGCGCAGGAGCAGTTTCTCGTCCAGTCCGTCGGCCGTGAGGTCGATCCAGACCGAATTGTCGTCGCGGCGGTAGAACACGCCCTTGCGGAGTCCCTCCTCGACGAGACTTTTGCCCAGCAGGTAGGTCTGCGACTCGTAATAGATTTTGTCGAAATCGACGCCCAGCGCCTTGTAGGTCACGTCGAAACCTTCGTACACCCAGCCGTTCATCGTCTCCCAGAGCGAATAGACTTCGGGGTCCTTGGCCTCCCATTTGCGCAGCATCTCCTGCGCTTCGAGCATCACAGGGGCGTTTTTCTTGGCCTCCTCCTCGGTTTGGCCCTGCGCCGTCAGCTCCTTGATCTGGGCCTTGTAATGCTTGTCGAACTCGACGTAGTATTTGCCGACGAGGTGGTCGCCCTTCATGCCCGACGAAGCGGGTGTCTCGCCGTTGCCGTAAAGCTTCCAAGCCAGCATCGACTTGCAGATATGGATGCCGCGGTCGTTCACCAGATTGGCCTTGATGACGTTATGACCGTTGGCCCTGAGTATCTGCGCCACGGAGTAACCCAGCAGGTTGTTGCGGATATGGCCCAGATGCAGGGGTTTGTTGGTGTTGGGCGACGAGTATTCGATCATCACCGTACGTCCCGTGTCGGGAGCCTGCCCGAAGTTCGCGTCGGCGGCGATCTCCGCAAAACGGGCGGCCCAGAACGCGCAGTCGAGGGTCAGGTTCAGGAAACCCTTGATGACGTTGAACGACTTGACTTCCGGCACGTTGGCCGTCATATATTCGCCTATCTCGGTCGCGGTGGCTTCGGGCGACTTGCGGCTTCGTCGCAGCAACGGAAACGTCACGAGGGTGTAATCGCCCTCGAACTCCCTGCGGGTCTTCTGAATCTGCAGTTGTTCGCCGTCGAGCGGACCGTAAAGCGCCTCCACCGAACGGCGGACCGCATCCGAAATAAAGTTTTCAATATTCATAACACAAAAGATTTGCCTGCAAATTTAGCGTTTTTCGGCTAATAACCAATCCCGCAAAGCCATAATTCTCACAAATTGCGGCCGCGGCGCCCCCGAAATTCCAAACAATGCTTATCTTTGCCGCTACATTACACGCTTTTCATGGAAATCATCATCATTATCCTGCTGATCCTGCTCAACGGGCTTTTCGCAATGTCGGAAATCGCGCTGATCTCGGCGCGCCGCTCGAACCTGACGGCACGCGCCAAGCAGGGCAACAAGGCGGCCGCCAAAGCCCTCCAGCTGGCTCAGGACCCGGACAGATTCCTTTCCACGATTCAGATAGGCATCACCCTGATCGGCATCCTGACGGGTATCTATTCGGGCGAAGCGCTGGCCGGCCGCTTCGGCGCGATGCTCGCATCGCTGGGCATGCCGCTCCGCACGGCCGTTCCGGTCGCCCAGATACTTATCGTCATCGTCGTAACCTACCTCACGATCGTCTTCGGCGAGCTGGTGCCCAAACGCATCGGCATGAAAAGCGCCGAACGGGTCGCCATACTCGTCGCACGGCCGATGCAGGTGCTCGCCAAGGTGACGTCGCCCTTCGTATGGCTGCTTTCGCGCAGCATCGAGCTTATCACCCGCCTGCTCGGAATACGGGATACGGAGAGCAAGGTCACCGAGGAGGAGATCAAGTCGATCATTCAGGAGGGAACCGAAGACGGAGAGGTGCAGATCGTCGAACAGCAGATCGTCGGCCGCGTATTCTCGCTCGGCGACCGCAAGGTGGGTTCGATCATGACGCACCGCAGCGAAATCGCATGGATAGACCCCGCCATGACACCCGCAGAGATCCGCGAGCTGGTCGGCAGGGAACCCCACACGCTCTACCCCGCCGCCCGCAGCAACCTCGACCGGCTGGCCGGCGTGATATACCTCAAGGACCTCTTCACGCACATCGGCGAGGAGGATTTCGACGTCGCATCCATACTGCGTCCGGCAAAATTCTTCCACGAGGAGACCCAAGTGTACACCGCGCTGGAACAACTCCGCAGCGAGCAGGTCGGCTACGGCATCGTCTGCGACGAATTCGGCGTGACGCAGGGCATCGTCACCCTGCACGACATCTTCGAAGCGCTGGTAGGCTCGATTCCCGAAGAGCGGGAGGAGCCGGACATCGTTCACCGGGAGGACGGCAGCTGCCTGATCGACGGGCAGTGCCCGTTTTACGATTTTCTGGTCTGCTACGGGCTGGAGGACGTCTACCCGAACAACCTCTACAACACCCTCAGCGGCCTGATCCTCGACGAGCTGGGGCATATTCCGCAGACGGGCGAAAAACTGAGGTGGAACACCTTCACGTTCGAGATCGTCGACATGGACGGCGCCCGCATAGACAAGATCCTCGCCTGCGAGACATCGGAAAAAACGAACCAGAACCCATGAAAATAGCTGATATAGAACTCGGCGAAAAGCCCCTGCTGCTGGCGCCGATGGAAGACGTGACCGACCCTTCGTTCCGCTACATGTGCAAGCGGTTCGGGGCTGACGTGGTCTATACGGAATTCATTTCGTCGGACGGGCTGGTCCGCGACGCGGCCAAGTCGCTCAAAAAACTCGAAATCGACGCGGCGGAGCGTCCCGTGGGCATCCAGCTTTACGGCCACCTGATCGAACCGATGGTCGAAGCGGCCCGCATGGCCGAAGCGGCCGGTCCCGACATCATAGACATCAACTTCGGCTGCCCGGTGAAGAAAATCGCCGGGCGCGGCGCCGGATCGGGCATGATGCGCGACGTGCCGCTGATGGTCGAGATGACGCGCCGGATCGTGCAGGCGGTGCGCAAGCCCGTGACCGTCAAAACGCGGCTGGGCTGGGACGAGGAGTCGAAGAACATCGAGGAGATCGCATTGCGCTTGCAGGACGTGGGCATCGCCGCGCTCACCGTTCACGGCCGCACACGCGCCCAGATGTACCGCGGCGAAGCGGACTGGACGCTGATCGGCAAAGTGAAGAACAACCCGCAGATACATATCCCGATCATCGGCAACGGCGACGTGGATTCGGGCCCCCGAGCCGCCGCGATGTTCGACCGCTACGGAGTCGACGGCGTGATGATCGGCCGCGCCACCTACGGCCGGCCGTGGATCTTCCGCGAAGTCAGGCACTACCTGACTACCGGCGAGGTACTCCCCCAGCCTACGGTCGTCGAACGGGTAGAGATCGCCAAGCGCCATCTGCGCAAATCGGTGGAAATCAAAGGAGAATACGTCGGCGTACTGGAAATGCGCCGCCACCTCTCGAACTACTTCAAGGGGCTGCCCGATTTCAAACAGACCCGTCTGCAACTCGTCACGCTGACCGACATTCCCGCGCTGATGGCCACGCTCGACTCGATCGCCGAGCGCTGGGGCGATTTCGACACCTCGCAGGTAGTGCCCGCGCCGCTGTCGCACGAACTGTAACGCCCTTACGAAAACGCCTGTCCCTCGCGGAACAGTTTCCAACGACCCTCCGCCGACCGCAGGAGTCGCGCGGAGGGTCGTTTTTCACCGGCGAACGGCTCCACGCCGACCTGCGTTCCCTTGCGGCCCCACTGCCCCACGATCCGGCCGCCGTGCAGCAGCACCGGCCGGAAAACACCGAAGTCGTTGAATGCCCGCGCACGATGCTCCGGTGCCAGCACGTCCGAACGATCCTTGTAGGCGATCAGGTACTCGTCGAACGCCGGCAACAGGTGCGCGTGCGCCGGCGCCTTTCGGCAGGTCGCCCAACTCTCGTACAGCAGATACTCCCGCCCGCCGAACGATTCGCGCAGCAACTCCCCGTCCAGCGCCCCGACACCGCGGCGGGCCTGCCCGACGGGCAACCCCGACCACCAGACGAAATCGTCGAACGTCGCCGGAGAATGGCTGCGGAAATAACGGAGCGCCAGCAGGGCCAACGCCTCCTCTTCCGGCAGATCGACCGCCTGCGGCACCCGTTCCGCCAACAGCGCATAGGTAGGTTTTCCCGCCCTGTCGGCACCGCTGCAAACCACGCCGTCCGTTTCGGCGTGCATCATCAGACGATTCAACCGCGGTGCGTCGACGGCCATTCCGGCTCGTTCCAGCTCCCCTGCGATCTGCTGCCGCGTGAGGTGGTTGCCCCCTCCGAGTATCCGTTCCAGCAACCGGCTGCAACGCAGGTAGTCCCCCTCGTCCAACCCGCAGCCGTTGCCTTTGGCGAACGACGCATTGGCGGCGCGGATCCGCCGTGCCGACAGGTGCAGCATCCACCGCACGTCCTCCGCCGCGATGAAATGCCACGTCGGCCGCATGATGTGCATACGCAGGATGCGACCTTCGCGCAACGCCTCCTCCACGGGCGCCGCTGCGGGCGTGCGCAGCCGCAACGCGACGGCCCATTTGGCCGAACTGTACTCCTGCGCCTGCACCATGCCCATCCAGCGGATCAGCTCGGCCGGATCGTCGAACTGCGGCGCGACGAGTTGCTGCGCGTGCAGACGGATGTCGGTCAGGCGGTTCATCGGAACGTCCCTACTTGTCGACCGAGAAACGATAGATGCAACGACTGTGGTAGGTCTCTCCCGGACGCAGCACCACCGACGGCCACTGCGGTTTGTTGGGTGAATCGGGATAGTGCTGCGTTTCGAGGCAGACGGCCGTACGGTGTGCATAGGGAATGCCGTGTTTCCCGCGGACAGTCCCGTCGAGGAAGTTGCCGACATAGACCTGGATGCCCGGTTCGTCGGTGAAGACCTCCAATGCGATACCCGACACGGGCGAGACGAGTCGTGCGGCCGGACGCGACAGATCGCCCGCCGTGGCCAGCACCCAGTTGTGGTCGTAACCGTGGCCGTTGCGCAGCTGCTCGTCGTCGGAGTCGATTTCGGCGCCGATGGCCTTCGGCCTCCGGAAATCGAAGGGCGTACCTCCGACCGAATCGATCCGTCCGAGCGTCAGGAAGGTCGAATCGACAGGCGTATAGCCGTCGGCGGCGATCGTCAGCAGGTTGTCGAGAATCGGATGCGTAGGATCGCCCGACAGGTTGAAATAGGAGTGGTTCGTCAGGTTGACGACCGTCGGCCGGTCGGCGGTCGCCTCATAGGCGATATCGATGGCGTTGTCCTCCGTCAGGCGGTAGACTACCTTCGCAGTCACGGCGCCGGGGAATCCCGCATCGCCGTCGGGCGAATGCAATGTCAGGGCGAGCGACCGCGGGTCGGGCTGGTGTGCCTCGTAAACGCGATACTGCCACCCGTCGGGGCCGCCGTGCAGGCAGTGCCCGTAGTTATTCACGGGCAGGCGCACCGTATCGCCGTCGAGGACGAATCGCCCGTGACCGATGCGGTTGGCATACCGCCCGATCGACGCACCGAAATCCGACGGAATCCGCACGTAATCGGCGATATTGTCGAATCCGAGCACCACGTCGCGCAGCGTTCCCGTGCGGTCGGGCACCATGACCGATACGATCCGGCCGCCGAAATTGGTGATGCAAACCTCCATTCCCGCGGCGTTGGTCAGCGTGTAGAGGTCGGTCGGCCGGCCGTTCACCTCGGAGCGGAACCGTTCGCGGTCGAGCCCCGACA
>ERZ840371.1779-NODE-1779-length-21100-cov-5.615776_pt1 | contig 21100 bp, 19 predicted proteins | sample MGYA00519937_ERZ840371 | MGnify/ENA primary metagenome ERZ840371 (study PRJEB31850, sample SAMEA3708873) | human gut metagenome | biome: human gut; feature: human-associated habitat; material: faeces | place: China | collected 2014 ... | reverse complement strand
CTTGTATACGCGGTCAATCCAGTAGGGGATGGTGCCGAGCATGGCTTCGCCCACGGAGATGATGCCCGAGGTGTTGCCGCCCACGACCATCGCGCCGCAGGAAAGCGCGGCCCGGCGGATCTGGATGGCTTCGTGCAGCGGGATGCCGTCGGCGATGGTGCAGATCTTTTTGATGCCCGCGTCGAGGGCCTCAAACACGGCGTCCTTGGTGAACTTGGGAGGCACGAACAGCATGGCGACGTCGGCGGGGTGGTCCTTTATGCCCCGGCGGACGGAATGGTACACCGGGATGCCGTCCACGTCCTGCCCTTCCTTGCCGGGGGTGACGCCGAAGACGACCTGCGTGCCCATGTCTTTCATGTGCTTCGCCCAGAAAGCGCCTTCCTTGCCGGTGACGCCCTGCACAACCACGCGCGAATCCTTATGGATGAAAATGCTCATTACGCCCTCCCGGCAGCGATATCCACAGCCCGCTGCACGGCTTCTTCAGTGTTGGTCAGGGGTTCCAGTCCGGCGTCGCGCAGGATCGCGAGATGGTGTGAAACCGTTGCGCCCGACAGGTCGAAATGCGCCGCGATGTCGCCTGCCGCCATCGGCTCACGCCGCAGCAGCGACAGGATCTCGCGCCGCACCGGGTCTCCGAGCGCCTTGAAGCTCTTCTGAAAGCCCATTATTCTCCCCTCTTTCGTGCGGTAAACCATGTTTTTCGTCCGCAGGTCGGGCAGAACAGCCACCATTCGTTCCCGACATGCTGCCGGAGCAGCAGCCGGTTCCACGGCAGGCGCAGCTGCTTTCCACAGAACCGGCACACCAGCTCGCGCCTTGACAGCGCCCGCGCCTGCCACACGATGAGCACCGCCGCCAGCAGCAGTCCCGCTGCGCAGATCGCAATGGTCGTTTTCATATGCTCCGTCCCCTTTCATTTAGACGTTTATCTAAATATAGAATAACACAGCATTTGCGAAAGTCAAGATATATTTTGATATTCGTCTAAATGTTTTCCAGGCATGAAAAAAGAGCCTGCATTGCAGACTCTTCTCGTTTCGCATTGTCGGAACAGGACTTACGCCATGCCGTTCAGCTTGGTGGTCATCTTGCTCTTCTTGTTGGATGCGTTGTTCTTATGCAGGAGGTGCTTGGCAGCCGCCTGATCGACAGCCTTGACAGCGGTCGTGTAAGCAGCAGTTGCTTCAGCCTTATCGCCGCCAGCAATCGCAGCATCAAACTTCTTCAGAGTGGTCTTGAGCTCGCTCTTAGCCATCTGGTTGTTCAGCGCCTTTACGGAGTTAACCTTAACGCGCTTCTTTGCAGACTTAATATTGGGCATTCTGAAAACACCTCCTTCGTTTTCTATTCAACAGTGATATTATTCTATCATCTTCTCACAAAAAAAGCAAGTGTTTTTTTCATTTTCTGCATAAAAACTTTTTCCTCGAAAAAACTATCCTTATAAGGAGGGATTGCGCATGGCTTTCCGCACCGATCTGGCCGTTGAGGCGATCGAAAACCATAAAACAGCCGCTGCCCTGCCGCATGTCCGGCAGTCCGATCGCACGCTTGAGGGCTTCGCCGTACACGAGGTACGCATTCTCTCAGAGGATGCCGCCCGCGAGATCGGCAAGCCGCAGGGGCGCTATCTCACGCTTGAGCTGGATGCACTCATCCGCCGCGAGGAGGACGCATTTCCGCGTGCCTGCAAGGCGCTCAGCACGCTGCTGCGCGAGCTGCTGCATCTGGTGGATGAAGATACTGCGGCGTTCAACCGCATCATGGCCGTTTTCGCCATGTCCAAATCGACCGACGAGGAGAAGGCGGCACGCAGTGCGGCTTTGCAGGCGGCGACGCTCTACGCCACGCAGGTCCCCCTGCGGACGATGAAAACGGCGTTCGAGGTCTTTGCGATCGTGCGCGCCATGGCCGCCGAAGGCAACCCCAATTCGGTTTCCGATGCGGGCGTCGGCGCGCTTGCAGCCCGCAGCGCGGTGCTGGGGGCGTGTCTCAACGTCAAGATCAACGCCGCCGGCCTGAAAGACCGGGCTGCGGCCGACGCGCTCGTCGCTGAGGCGAACGCCGTTGCCGCCGCCGCCGAACGGGCCGAGCGCGAAGTGCTGGAAATCGTAGAACGTAAAATCTGAACCATATGACACTGCAAGAGTTCCAAAACGATATTCGTGCGGGTATTCCCGACCGGCTGCCCGCCGCGAAACCTTATGACAGGCAAATCAACCACGCTCCCAAGCGCAAGGAGATTCTGACGCCTGAGGAGCAGGTGCTGGCGATCAAAAACGCCCTGCGTTACTTTCCCGCCAAACACCACGCCCTGCTGGCCAAGGAGTTTGCCGAGGAGCTGCGCAAATACGGGCGTATTTATATGTACCGCCTGCGTCCCGATTACGAGATGTACGCCCGGCCGATCGACCAATACCCCTGCAAGTGCCGTCAGGCCGCGGCGATCATGCTGATGATTCAGAACAACCTCGACAAGGCCGTGGCCCAGCATCCGCACGAGCTGATCACCTACGGTGGCAACGGCGCGGTATTCCAGAACTGGGCGCAGTACCGCCTGACGATGAAATACCTCTCGGAGATGACCGACAGCCAGACGCTGGCGATGTATTCGGGCCATCCGCTGGGACTGTTCCCGTCGCATCCCGACGCTCCGCGCGTGGTGGTGACCAACGGCATGGTGATTCCCAACTATTCGAAACCCGACGACTGGGAGCGCATGAACGCCCTCGGCGTGTCGCAATACGGACAGATGACTGCGGGTTCCTATATGTATATCGGACCGCAGGGCATCGTACACGGGACGACCATCACGGTGATGAACGCCGCCCGCAAACGCTTCACCGCCGATCGCCGCGACGCCCGCGGCATGCTCTTCGTCTCGTCGGGACTGGGCGGCATGTCGGGCGCGCAGCCCAAGGCGGGGACCATTTCGGGCGTGGTGAGCGTCATCGCCGAGATCAACCCCAAGGCGGCGCAGAAGCGTTACGAGCAGGGCTGGGTCGATGAACTGCACCATTCGCTCGACGAGTTGATTCCCCGCATCCGCCGGGCCTGCCGGGAGCGCGAAGCGGTTTCGATGGCCTATGTGGGCAATGTCGTGGACCTCTGGGAGCGGCTCGCCGCCGAAGAGATTCCGGTGGATCTGGGTTCCGATCAGACTTCGCTGCATAATCCGTGGGCGGGCGGTTATTATCCGGTGGACGTGAGCTACGAGGCTTCGAACAAGATGATGGCCGAGGAGCCTGCCCGTTTCCGCGAATGCGTGCAGGAGTCGCTGCGCCGTCAGGTCGATGCGATCAATAAGCTGACGGCCCGCGGCATGTACTTCTTCGATTACGGAAACGCCTTCCTGCTGGAGGCTTCGCGCGCCGGAGCCGCCGTGATGGGCGAGGGCGGCCGGTTCCGTTATCCCTCCTACGTGCAGGACATCATGGGACCGATGTTCTTCGACTACGGCTTCGGACCTTTCCGCTGGGTCTGCACGTCGGGAAAACCCGAAGACCTCGAACTTACCGACCGCCTCGCGGCCGAAGTGCTGGAGGAGATCCGCCGCACGGCTCCCGCCGAAATCGCGGGCCAGCTCGACGACAACATCCACTGGATCCGCGAAGCGGGCCGCAATCGGCTCGTCGTCGGTTCGCAGGCCCGTATCCTCTATGCGGACAGCGAAGGCCGCACGAAAATCGCGCAGGCTTTCAACCGGGCCATCGCCGACGGACGCCTTACGGCTCCCGTGGTGCTGGGCCGCGACCACCACGACGTTTCGGGCACCGATTCGCCCTACCGCGAGACCTCGAACATCTACGACGGGTCGAACCTTACGGCCGACATGGCCGTGCAGAACGTCATCGGCGACTCGTTCCGCGGCGCAACGTGGGTCTCGATCCACAATGGCGGCGGCGTAGGCTGGGGCGAGGTGATAAACGGCGGCTTCGGCATGGTGATCGACGGTTCGGAAGCTTCCGACCGCCGCATCCGCGAAATGCTGCTGTGGGACGTGAACAACGGCATCGCCCGCCGCAGCTGGGCGCGCAACGAGGGGGCTGTGTCGGCGATCCGGCGCGAGATGGAGCGCACGCCCGGCCTGCAGGTGACGCTGCCCAATGCCGCCGACGAAGAAATGATACGCAATGTCTTGAAAGAAAACGAATAAACAAGGATTACCTCATATGGAACATCATCTTATCTCCGCGCAGCATCTTTCGATCGACCGCATCCGCGAAATCCTCTTCCGCCGTCTGCCGCTGGCCCTGAGCGACGATGCCCGCGCACGCATCGTCCGCTGCCGCGAATACCTCGACCGCAAGATGGAAAACCCCGAACGCCCGGTTTACGGCATCACCACCGGTTTCGGATCGTTGTGCGACATTTCGGTAGGGTACGACGAGCTGGCCCAGCTGCAGAAGAACCTCGTCATGTCGCACGCCTGCGGGACGGGCGAGCGCGTCCCCTCCGAGATCGTGAAACTGATCCTTCTGCTCAAGATACAGTCGCTCTCCTACGGCCATTCCGGCGTGCAGCTGGCGACCGTGGAGCGGCTGATCGACTTTTTCAACAACGACGTACTGCCCGTGGTCTATCAGCAGGGGTCGCTCGGCGCTTCGGGCGACTTGGCGCCGCTGGCGCATATGAGCCTGCCGCTGCTGGGACTGGGCGAAGTGGAGTGCGAAGGCCGTGTCCGGCCTGCCGCCGAGGTGCTGTCCGAGCGGGGCTGGCAGCCGATCCGGCTCGAATCCAAGGAGGGGCTGGCCCTGCTGAATGGCACCCAGTTCATGAGTGCATACGGCGTCTGGTCGCTGATCGGGGCGCGCCGCCTGAGCGAGTGGGCCGACCGCATCGGCGCGCTGTCGCTCGACGCTTTCGACGGCCGCATCGAACCCTTCTGCGACGAGGTGCATCTGATCCGCGCGCACAAGGGCCAGCTCACCACGGCCCGCAACATCCGCCGTCTGCTCGAAGGCAGCGAGCTGATCGCCCGTCCGAAGAAACATGTGCAGGATCCCTACTCCTTCCGCTGCATCCCGCAGGTGCACGGGGCATCGAAAGATACGATCGACTATGTGGAGGGCGTGTTGACGACCGAAATCAACAGCACCACCGACAATCCGACGGTCTTCCCCGAAGAGGATATGGTCGTCTCGGCGGGCAATTTCCACGGTCAGCCCATCGCGCTGGCGATGGATTTTCTGGCCATCGCGCTCGCGGAGCTGGGCAGCATCTCCGAACGCCGCACCTACAAACTGATCTCCGGTGCGCGCGAGTTGCCGGCCTTCCTCGTCGCCAAGCCGGGGCTGAACAGCGGCTTCATGATTCCCCAGTACACGGCGGCCTCGATCGTCAGCCAGTCGAAGGGGCTCTGCATGCCCGCGTCGGTCGATTCGATCCCCTCGTCGCAGGGGCAGGAGGACCATGTGAGCATGGGGTCCAACGCCGCGACCAAACTCTACCGCGTGGTGTGCAACACCGAACGGGTGCTGGCCATCGAGCTTTTCAACGCCGCGCAGGCGCTCGAATTCCGCCGTCCGGCGCGCTCGTCGGAGACGCTCGAACGTCTCGTCGCCGAATACCGCAAAGAGGTGCCCTTCATCGACAACGATTCGGTGATGTACCCGCATATCGAATCATCCATCCGATTCATCCGCAAATCATGAGACTTCTGGTAAAGAACATCGGCAAAATCGTCGGCATCGAGACCGCCGGACGGCTTCGGCTCTGCGGCGGGGAGATGGACCGCTTGGAGACGCTCGACGATGCGTGGCTGCTGGCCGACGACGGCCGGATCGCCGCATTCGGGCGCATGGAGACGCTCGGTGAAATGGCCGCGGACAGAACCGTCGACGCCGAAGGGGGCATGCTCTTCCCGTCGTTCTGCGACTCCCACACGCATCTGGTCTATGCCGGAAGCCGCGAACGTGAGTTTCTCGACAAGATCAACGGCCTGAGCTACGAGGAGATAGCCCGCCGCGGCGGAGGTATCCTCAATTCGGCCGACCTGCTGCACGAAACTTCGGAAGAGGAGCTTTACGCGCAGGCGATGGAGCGCGTGCGCGAGATCGCCGCGAAGGGAACGGGCTGCGTCGAGATCAAGAGCGGCTATGGTCTTACGACCGAAGACGAACTGAAGATGCTGCGCGTCATCCGCCGCATCCGCGAGACGGCTCCGCTGGCCGTGCGCGCCACGTTCCTCGGCGCCCATGCCGTACCTCGGAGCTATATCGGCCGGCAGGAGGAATACGTGGAGCTGGTCTGCAACGAAATGCTTCCGGCCGTGGCGGCCGGGAAACTGGCCGATTTCGTCGATGTCTTCTGCGACGAAGGGTTCTTTACCGTGGAACAGACGGCCCGCATCATGAAAGCCGGACGCAAGCTGGGCATGCAGCCGAAGATTCACGCCAACGAACTGGCCGTTTCGGGCGGCGTGCAGGTGGGCGTGGAGTACGACGCCCTTTCGGTCGATCACCTCGAACGCATGGGCGAAGCGGAGATTCGGGCGCTGCGCGGCGCGGTGACCTCTCCGACGATGCTGCCCGGCGCGGCGTTCTTCCTCGGCATGAGCTATCCGCCGGCCCGCGAGATGATCCGCGCGGGGCTGGGCGTGGCGCTGGCTTCGGATTACAATCCCGGCTCGTCGCCTTCGGGCGATATGCGCATGGTCGTATCGCTGGCCTGCATCCGTATGAAGATGACCCCGGCCGAAGCGATCAACGCCGCGACGCTCAACGGCGCCTACGCCATGGGCCTGAGCCGCAGCTACGGTTCCGTTACTGTAGGTAAAGTCGCCAATTTCTTCATCACCAAACCGATACCTTCGGTCGAATTCTTGCCTTATGCCTATACGACGCCGCTCATCCGCCGGGTATTCCTGCGCGGCGAGGAGTATGTGGCGTAGTTTTTGACCCGGAGGGATTCGTATGCGATTATTGATTTTAACAATCGGTCTCCTGCTGTCGGGAGCCGTAAACGGACAGAATATGAAACCGCTGACACCGGAAGAGCGACGTGTGATCGTCGACAAGGGTACCGAAGCGCCCTTTACGGGCCGATATTATGACCACCGCGAGGCGGGCGTATACCACTGCCGCCAATGCGGCGCGCCGCTGTACCGTTCCGCCGACAAGTTCGACGCGGGGTGCGGCTGGCCCAGTTTCGATGACGAGATTCCGGGCGCCGTGATGCGGACGCCCGACGCCGACGGACGGCGCACCGAGATCACCTGCGCCAAATGCGGAGCTCACTTGGGGCATGTGTTTTTGAACGAGGGATTTACCCCGAAGAATACGCGCCACTGCGTCAATTCGGTTTCGCTCCTCTTCGAACCCGAAGCGAAAGCCGGCGAACAGCCGGCCGCCGGAGGGGAGCAGACGCAGAAAAAGGAGGGGACCGAAACCGCGATTTTCGCCGGAGGCTGTTTCTGGGGTGTGGAGTACCTGCTGTCCAAGATGCCCGGCGTGCTGAAGGTCGAATCGGGCTACACGGGCGGCAGGACCGAAAATCCCACCTACGAGCAGGTGTGCAGCCATACCACGGGGCATGCCGAAGCGGTGCGCGTGACGTTCGATCCGGCGAAGGTGTCGTATGAAAAGCTGGCGAAGTTCTTTTTCGAGATTCACGATCCGACGCAGCTCGACGGGCAGGGCCCGGATCTCGGCGACCAATACCGTTCCGAGATTTTCTATACGACGCCCGCCCAGCAGCAGACGGCCGAAAGGCTGATCGGCGAGCTGCGCCGCAGAGGATACGACGTCGTGACCGAGGTGACCCCTGCAGGCCGTTTCTGGCCCGCCGAAGATTATCACCAGCAGTATTACAAGCGCAAGGGGACGCTGCCGTACTGCCACGCCTATACCAAACGGTTTTAGCCGGACCTGCCGCTGCGTCGGCCGGCCGGGAAGAAAGCCTGCGCGTTTTGCAGGCCGGAGAAGACTTATGTCCGATCCGGTGTGAAAACCTCGGCCGGGTTGCCGGAAAATAAGGCTCTCCGCTTCACAGCGGGGAGCCTTGCCGTATATGCCGGCCGGACTGCGAACCTTCTGAGTTCCCGAAAACCGTCGTTGCTGTACGATCGCGTCGGACCGCCCGGCGAACCATATGGCTCTGTTTGCTGTCGAATCATACGGCTCTGCTTGCTCTCGAACCGTATGCAGGATGTCGGCCGGGAATTCTCCTGCGGAGTTTATCCGCAGTGCCGTCTCGCCTGCCGGATCACCCCAGCTTGTCGATTTCGCCCCGCATGATGCGGGGCAGGTTTGCGCGGATCTTTTCGACCGGCCAGTTCCACCATTGCAGCTCCAGCAGCCGTGCGGCCGTTCTGTCGTCGAAACGCGGCCGTATCGTTTTGGCCGGGACGCCGCCCACGATCGTGTAGGGCGGAACGTCCCGTGTGACGACGGCCCGCGCCGCGATCACGGCGCCGTCGCCGATCCTGACACCCGCCATGATGACCGCTTCGTAACCGATCCATACGTCGTTGCCGATGACGATGTCGCCCTTGTTGTCCCACGCCGCGGCGACGTTCGCCCGGTCGAGTTCCCACTCCTCGAAGAAGAGCGGAAAGGTGTAATTGGCCAGCGAGCCGAGCGTGTGGTTCGCGCTGTTGAACAGGAACCGCGCGCCGCAGGCGATGGAGCAGAATTTGCCGATAACCAGCCGGTCCTTGTTGATCGGGTAGTGGTAGAGGACGTTGTTCTTTTCGAACTCTGTCGGGTCGTTCACGAAATCGTTGTAGATCGTGTAGTCGCCGACCTCGATACAGGGGTTGTCAATCACCGTATTCAGATAGATCGTCCGGCGGTCGTTCGTGCGGGGATATGTTTTCGTATTCATCGTGTGTTTCGTTGCGCCGCCTTTGCCGGGCCGCCGCATTTCCTGCAAAATTGCAAAAAAATCCCCGCAAACCGGCGGTCCGGCGACGAAATATTTCCGTTGCAGGAATTTGCCGCAGTATCTTGGCAGGAAAGGAGCTGCGCGGAATGCGGCTTCCGGCGGCAATTCCTGCGCCGGGAGAGTATCAACCGGGGATATATTTTCTACATTTGCAGCCGTAAATCCGTTTTATGGAACGTGCACAAGGTATTCTCTATGCGGCGCTGTCGTCGTCCACTTTCGGACTGGCGCCGCTCTTCACGCTGCTGCTGCTCGCCGGGGGCTATTCGCCGTTCGAGGCGCTGTCCTACCGCTGGGGCGTCGCGGCGTTGTTTCTGGGCGTGCTGGCCGTGTTTTCGGGACGGAGTTTCCGGCTGGGACGCCGCGAATTGGTCACCGTCTTCCTGCTGAGCCTTTTTCGCGCCGCCACGTCGCTGAGCCTTATCATCGCCTATCAGCATATCGCCAGCGGCGTCGCATCGACCATTCATTTCATGTATCCGCTCGCCGTGGCTCTCGCCATGATGTGTTTCTTCCGCGAGAAAGGCTCTGCGTGGGTTTTCGCCGCTATCGGCATGTCCGTCGTCGGCGCGGTGCTGCTCTCGCTGGGGAATGTCGATTTCACGGTGGAAAATAGCGCGCTCGGCATGGTTTCGGCCTGCGTTTCGGTCTTTTCCTACAGCGGCTATATTGTCGGCGTGCGCAAGAGCCGGGCCGTGGAGATCGACTCGGCGGTGCTGACTTGCTATGTCATGGGGCTGGGGGCGCTCTATTTTATCCTCGGCGGCCTGCTGACGGGCGGCGTCCGGATCGAAACCGACGGCATGACGTGGCTCTGCATCCTCGGTCTCGCGCTTCCCGCCACGGCCCTCTCCAACATGACGCTGGTGCAGGCGATCAAGCGTATCGGGCCGACGCTGACTTCGATTTTCGGAGCCTTGGAGCCGCTGACTGCCGTCGTCATCGGCGTCGCGGTCTTCGGCGAACCTTTTACCGCGCAGGGGGCTGCGGGGATTCTGCTGATCGTGGCCGCCGTGAGCGTCGTCGTTCTCCGCACCGGCCGCCGGCCGCAATAGGACTTCGCAGCCGCCTGTCCGGCCGGACCGATTTCGCCGCGCAGCGTCGGCAGATTTGTGCCGGAAAAGGCAGGGAGGAGACACCGGCATGACAGCGCAAGGCCGTAGCCGAAACGCCGGGTGCGCCGAAATTTGCGGCCGGGAAAAATAGAGCGGGAGATCGACCGTTATTACAATATGATTATCAGTGCCAGCCGCCGGACCGATATTCCGGCTTTCTACGCCCCGTGGTTTTTCAACCGCCTGCGGGATGGGTATCTCTTGGTGCCCAACCCCTTCAATCCCAAGGCCGTCAGCCGGGTCAGCCTCGATCCGGCCGTGGTGGACAGCATCGTCTTCTGGACCAAGAATCCGGCGCCGATGCTTCCGCGGCTCAGGGAGCTGGAACGCTATAAATACTACTTTCAATTCACGCTCAACCCCTACGGCGCCGACGTGGAGAACCGCCTGCCGGATCTTTCCCGGCGGATCGAAACCTTCAAACGGCTGTCGGATGCAATCGGCCGCGACCGCGTGATCTGGCGTTACGATCCGATTCTGACCAACGGAAAATACGACGTCGGGTTCCACTGCGAAGCCTTCGCCCGAATCGCCCGTGCCCTGCGTGACCATACCGCGAAGTGCATGCTCGGATTTATCGACCATTATCGTCATATTCGCGGTGCGCTGGGTGAGCTGGGCGTCGGTCCGCTGCGCCGGGACGAGATCGAAGTCATGGCGAAGTCGTTCGTCCGGGCGCTGGAACCGTACCCGATTGCGCTGGAAACCTGCACCGTGAAGGTCGATCTGCGTCATCTGGGGATTCCGTCCGGAATGTGCATCGACCGCGGGCTGGTCGAGCGGATCGCCGGTTATCCCATAGCTGCGAAAAAAGACAAAAACCAGCGGCAGGTGTGCAACTGCATCGAAAGCATCGACGTCGGCACGTACGAAACCTGCCTGAACGGCTGCGCCTACTGCTATGCGATCAAAGGCAACTATAACACGGCGGAATACAACCGCCGCAGGCACGATCCCGACTCCCCGCTGATGATCGGCCGGGTGGGCGGGGATGACGTGATCAGGGAGCGCGAAATGAAGAGCCTGCGGTGCGAACGGCGGCTGCCGTTTTAGCGCGCCGGAACCTCTTCCGCTTCGTGTCGTTTCGATATTTTGCCCCGAAGCTGTTCGTAGGTGCAGTTCAGGATTTCATAGCGGTCGATTGCCTTGGTTTCGCGGTTGGTCTGAACCAGATAGCAGCGGCGTCCCCAAGCTTCGATCGTGTAATTGCACTTCTCCGATTCGCGGACCATCGAGTGTCCGTCCATCAGGTTCCAGAAAATGTGCCTCAGTACATTGGCGTAACCTGCGAAAGACATCTGCTGTCCGCGCAGGTCTTTGAAATAGACGTCGTTGAAGTTTTCTCTTGCCCGTCCCATAATCGTTCGGTTTTAAGTTCCGGCAAAGATACGCGGCGGGAATGACAGGTTTTGACACGCTGCCGATTGTCGTCGCAAATATCGCCATACCGCCTTTTAGCTATTTCCGCAATTCGAGCACCTTCCGCAGCCGATCAAGCTCTTCGGCGAGCAGCGTGCGCGGGCAGGCGATATTCAGCCGGATGAAGCCTGCGCCCGCCGCACCGTACATCGTGCCCGAATTGACGCGCAGTCTGCCCTCGGCGAGCAGACGTTCCGCCAGTTCGTCCGACGCCAGTCCCGCGGCCCGGCAGTCCGCCCACACCAGATAGGTGCCTTCCAGCGGCAGTACGGGGTACTGCGGCAGGTGCTGTGCGAAGTACTCCCGCAGGAAAAGGTAGTTGGCGTGCAGGTATTCGTTCAGCGCGTCGAGCCACTCCGCGCCCCGGTCGTAGGCGGCGATCAGCGCGTCGATCGCCAACGGACCGATTTCGCCCGTTTCGTTGATGCGTAACGCCTTTTCGATTTTTGCGCGCACCGTTTCGCCGGCCGCGATGATATTGGCGACCTGCAGTCCGGCGAGGTTGAACGCCTTGCTGGGCGAGCAGCAGGTGACCGAATTGTGCAGGAACTCTTCGCCGAGCGATGCGAACGGCGTGTAGCGGAATCCCGGCATGACCAGCTCGCAGTGAATTTCGTCGGCCACGACGAAGACGCCGTTGCGCAGACATATTTCGCCGATCCTGCGCAGCTCCTCCGGCGACCAGACACGCCCTGCCGGATTGTGCGGGTTGCACAGCAGCATCGCTTTGACCTCAGGATCGGCTGCCTTGCGCTCCAGATCGGCGAAGTCGATCGTATAGGCGCCGCCGCGGTAGGTCAGGTCGTTTTCTGCCGTCCGGCATCCGCTGTTGCGGATCGAGATGAAGAAGTGGTTGTAGACGGGCGTCTGAACCAGAATCTTGTCGCCCGGTTGCGTCAGGGCCTTCAGAATGGCCGAAAGCGCCGGAATCACACCCGTCGTATGGAGTATCCACTCCGGCTCCGTGTGCCAGCCGTGACGCCGTTCGAACCACTTCACGACCGCATCGTAATAGGCCTGCGGCGCCTGCGCATAGCCGAATATGCCGTGCTCGACCCGCCGCCGCAGCGCTTCGACGACGGGCGGCGCCGTACGGAAATCCATGTCGGCCACCCACATGGGCAGTATGTCGGGATCGCTGTCCAGCTCCCATTTGACCGAGTGCGTCCCGCGGCGCGGGACTATTTCGTCGAAATCGTATTTCATCGTCGCATGTTCTTCGTTGTTATATAATACGTCGCGCCGCCCGCCGATGTTTCAGCGGGGCGGGGGATTTTTGCGGCGGGGCGCTATTCCTCCCGGTAGACCTCGCCCCGCAGGGCGTCGTCGGAGTAGACGTGCAGGCTGTGGCCCGTGTCGCTCAGGCAGGTGATGCGGTGTATGTGGTTGTCGAAACGCCCCGGCGCCCCTACGGCGAAGAATGCGCAAGGCCCCTCCACGACGGCGCTCTCCGTCAGCCGCGCCGCACCTCCGGCCGCAGGTTCGAATATTTCGAGCCGGAAGGTGCCGTCGGCAATGTGATAGCCCGCGAATTGGGGATGCGCATGGATGCTGGTCCGGTTGCCGTTTTTCCAGCTCATCACGATCGCCTCCCAGCCGGTGGCGGGGCAGCGTCCGAGGTAGGTGCGCCGGTATGCCGTGTCGGAATAGTCGTCGAACGCGGTCAGGGGATGCGTTTGCAGCCAGCCGAGGACATACGCCCGAATCTGCTGTCCGAGGGCGTCGTCTATCGTTTTTGCGGCGGTCGTCTCCAGCAGGCCGGAGAAGAAATCCCCGAAGCCCGCGGCTGCGGCGGAACATTCGGGCAGGTTGTCGGCGAGTGTCGTTTTTTTCATAATCCGTGTGAAATCCGATATGTTGCAAAAATAGCGGAAATAGGGCGGGCCGCCTACAGCAAAAATACTTATTTCCCCTCCGGCGGCGCCGAGACCGGAACCTGCGGGGCTGGGCGGTTCCGCCGCCGCGGGCTCCCTGTGGCCGTTCTATTCCCTGCGCAGACAAAAAAGCAAACTTTTTCATGCAATAATCACTTCTGACAGACAGCGAGTTATGAATCTGTGCGGTTTTCTTTTTTCGAAAAATCCCCGAAAGCATTTGCCGATTAAAAAAATTACACTATCTTTGCACTCGCAATAACCGGAATGGTGCGTTAGTTCAGCTGGTTAGAATACGTGCCTGTCACGCACGGGGTCAGGGGTTCGAGTCCCCTACGCACCGCCAGCAAATCGAAAATCTCCGATCGAATCCGATCGGAGATTTTTTTTCGGAGCAAGTTTATCGGGGCGCGGCTTCCGCTGTAAAATCAATTTCTTATCTTTGCACTACAAACTTTTCGATGATGAGCCTGCGAAAAACACTACTTTTCCTCTTCCTGATACATGTGTATTACGGCATGGCCGCAGCGGCCCTCCGGCCGTCCGGCCGGGATGTCGATTCGCTGATCGAATACGCCACCGGCGAGAGCAAAAAGGGGAATTTCGACGAAGTGGCCGTCGTCGCGGGCCGGCTGTTGGAGCTGGGGCGGGAGCGGGACGACCGCAAAGCTTCGCTCTACGGCCTGATCTACACCGGACATGCGCTGGCGCGCGAAGTCAGCGATTCGGTGAAGTACTATTACGGCCGTGCGCTCGATCTGGCGGCCGGGCTGGAGGATTACCGCGCGCTTGCTGCGATCAACAATGCGCTGGCCATCTACACCTCGGAGATGGAGATGAACTACCTCGAAGGGCTTTCGTACTTCATGAAAGCGCTCAAGTATGCCGAGCAAAGCTCCGACAAACACTCCTATCCGGTCATTCTGAACAACATAGCGATGGCCCATTACCTGCGCAACGACCCCAACGGACTGAAATACTCGCTCGAAGTCATCGACATAGGTACGGCCAACGACGATCCGCTGCTGCTCTATTCCGGCTCCTTCGTCACGGCCTACATGTATTATCTGCTGGGGGATTATGCCGCTGCGCTCGATCATATCGGCAGGGCGCTGGACGTCGGGGGAAAGTACATCGAGTACGCCGAAGCCTACAGTCTCTATGCCAACATACTGGTCCGTGTCGGGCGTGAGAGTGAGGCGGCCGCCTATTACAAACGTTCGCTCGAACATGTCGGCACGGAGAAAAGCAACACGCTGGCATACCTCAATTACGGCAGTTATCTGATCGGGAAGGGCGCCGCGGCCGAAGCCGCCGAGGTGCTGGAGAAGGGACTCGACTTCGTCAACAAGCGCAACAACGCCTTCTACCGCTATCAGCTCTACGAGAAACTCTCCGAGGCTTACGAGCTGGCCGACCGACCGCGCACGGCGCTCAAGTACTACAAGAACTACCACCACGAATTCGACAGCATATTCAACGTCGAGCGGGAGCGGGCCATAAACGAGCTTCGCGTGCAGTACGAATCCGAAAAACAGGAGAAGGAGCTGCGCGAAAAGGAACTGGACCTTCTGCGCGAGAAACAGAAGCTGAACGTTACGGTTTTCGTCGTGGTGATCTTGGCCGGACTGCTCGCCGCACTGTTCATCACCTATTGGCGCAAGAATCAGCGTTACCGTCAGATCGTAAGGCAGCAGCACGAACTGATCCGCAGGGAGCAGGTGATCGAGAAACTCTACGGACAGTCGGACGGCAGCGGAAAATACACGGTCTCGTCGCTCTCCGACGAGAAAGGGCAGGCGTTGTTCGCGGAATTCGAACGGCTGATGAAAACCGACAGGATATACCGGGAGCGGGACATAACCATCGACAAGGTCGCCGACCGGCTCGGAACCAACCGCTCCTACCTTTCGCGGGCGATCAACGAGAACGGCGGAATGTCCTTTTCGCAATACATCAACTCCCGCCGCATCGGCGAGGCCCGGCGCATACTCTCCGAAACGGACAACGACATACAGATAAAGGTGCTGGCCTACGAGCTGGGATTCGCGACGCCCGAAACCTTCTCGTCCACCTTCCGGAAGGCGATCGGCATGCTGCCGACCAAATTCAGGGAGGAGATGAGGAAGATGTACGGCAGTGCGCGCAAGGCCGATTGACGCCGCCTGCCGCAAGGATTCGACACCCCGAAACATCAATTTACGTTTCAACGGTCGAATCCGTTTGTATTTCCCGGAACCGTCGTCTAATTTTGTAGACATGTTCCGGGAACATCCATTTTAAAACCTTTTCATTATGACGATTCAACTCCTTCTAAAAAGATTTTTTCTGTTGGCGGCCCTGTTTTCACTGGCTTTGACTCCGGGATGCGGAGGCGACGATCCGGCTGAAGATCCCGGTTCGGGATCGGTTCCGGAGCCCGAACCCGATCCTAAGCCCGATGAGCCGGAAGAGTACGCCGTGAAGTTCGCCCCGTCGTTCGTCGCTCCGGCTTCCGGTTCGCAGATCGGGATTTTCGGATATGAGACGGGCGACACGCCGTGGAGCGTCGATGCGGTGCCGAATTTCATGTGCAACCAGCTGCTCGAAAACGTGGACGGGGAGTGGACGTACGATCCCGTGAAGTACTGGCCGGAGAGCAGCACCGGCAAGTTGTCGTTCTTCGCCTGCTCGCCCTATGCAGCGGCCGGCAGCGGACTTTCGCTGAGCGATTCCTCCCGTCCGGGAGCTCCCGTGCTGGAGTACGAGATGCCCTCGGCCACGGAGTGTCACAATGACATATGTATCGCCGCCCCGCAGCTGAACCTGACGCGCAGCGAAGAACCCGTCGCACTGGAGCTTCGCTCCGTGATGTCCAAAATCGGATTCAGGATCAAAGGGCAGGGCGAGAAGATCTCCGGAATCGCCGTGCGGGGTATTCAGTGGCAGGGGAGTATTGCGCTGGACGCCGAAAACCAAGGCTCCATGACATGGTCCACCACTTCCGATTTTTCGACCACCGAATACGAGCTGAAACTCAAATGCGACGCAGGGCAGGAGTACGCAACCGCCTCCGAGACCATGACCGATGTCACGGCCGAAGGAGGACATCTCTATCTGATTCCCCAGAATATCACCTACAACGCCCGCATCGTGGTTACGGTCGACGGCACCAAGCTGGGATTCCCCTTCGAAGACCTGTTCCAGCTCTTGCCGGGGCAGGAGTATACCATAGACCTCGTCATTCCGGGCAGCAAGCCGCTCGACTATACCGACAACGCCATGCCGGCGTTCCTGCTGGCGCCCGTGGATGCGGCCGAAGCCGCCAATGTGAGCTGGGCCGATGCGAAGAGCGCCTGCGAGGCTTCCGGCTACCGTCTACCCACCTATAACGAAGGGCTGATGATACTTTTCTACATGAACGGCATGGAGAAAAACAACCTGCGCTTCGCCTCCTACTGGACTTCGACGACCTCGCTGGAAGATCCGACGGGCCAGAGCGCAATGGGTTACAACATCATGCCGTGGATGGGACTCTACATGCCGAAGGTCGGCATTACGGCCGCGAGGTGCGTGAAAGACGCGCCCGGCGGAGGGAAGAAGTATCCCTACGTCGATACGAGCCGTCCGGAAGGCCCCGTCATCGTCTCCCGCGATGCCGACGGCGGCGTGATTCCTTCGGCCTACAACTCCGCTTTCGGAGCGGAGCTTCAGGTGTTCCACGACAACTGGACGACCACGCCCGATCACGACTGGGGCACCGATGCCGACCGCATACCCCGTAAGCTGCAGGTGGCCAACGCCGACGCTGCAACAGGCAAGGTCGTATGGAGCGGCTTCGTATGTCCGCAGGGCTGGCGGAGGCCGACCATGATGGAGATGACGCTCATATACACCATGGGCGGTGCGGTCGAAAGCTCCTACGGAGCCGACAATGTGCCCGTTGCCGAAACCCCGCTGTACGGCGTGAGCGGATTCACTCCGCTGAATGCCGATTATTATTGGGTGGCCAGCATGGCCTCCAGCCGCGGCGGCAGGAACCCGGCTACGTGGTCCTTCGCCGGAACTCCCCGCAACGGCGGCGGAACGACCGCCGGCCCCGACGCCAACTATATAAGGTGCGTGCGGGACGTCGAATAGCCCCGTCCTGTTTTACGTACGATGCAACGGTCTGCTCCGTTGCCGGCATCCCGAAAGATGCCGGCGGTGGGGCAGACCTTCGTTTGGAGCCGCGCCGAATCGGATTTTTCGTCCGGAAGCGTGTAAAAGTGTTGAAAATATATTTGCAGTTTCGGTTTTTTGTATTATCTTTGCACTCGCAATAACCGGAATGGTGTGTTAGTTCAGCTGGTTAGAATACGTGCCTGTCACGCACGGGGTCAGGGGTTCGAGTCCCCTACGCACCGCCAGCCGACCGGAGTCGGCAAATGAAAAACCTGCAACTCCAAGTTGCAGGTTTTTTCGTATGCAAGGGTGCCGGGCGGAAGACAGGGCGGATTTTTGCGGGCAGCTCCCGTATGCGGGGATGTTGCCGATTTTTCCGTTGTCCCGCCGGCGGGGCGTATGAAATCGCCTGTCTGCAAGTATGTTGGGACGTGCCGGCCGCCGGGGAGCCGGATTTTTCCGCTAAAAGGGGCGATGCGGCGACAACGGATGCCCGGCACCTGTTTTGCCCGTGCCGCCAAGAGGGCCGGACAGCCGCGGGGGCTGACGCCGAATCCCGTTCCCGACGCTTAAGGTTTCCGGAAGAAGGAGAACTGCACGCTCCCGTAGCTCCTTTGCTGCCAGAATTCCGGATATGCGGAGAAATCCATCTTCTTCGAATGTTCGAAAATCAGCACGCCTTCGGGACGCAGCAGGTCGTTTTCGAGCACCAGCCTTACGACCTGCTCGCTGCCCGCCAGATCGTAGGGGGCGTCCGAGAAAATCACGTCGAACTGTTTCGGACAGCTTTTGAGGTAGAGAAAGACGTTGGCTTTGACCGCATAGAGGTTCCCGATGCCCAGCTGCGCCGCCGTCTGGCGGATGAAGTTGTAGTGTACCGGATTGATTTCCACCGAGGTTACGCTCCGCGCTCCGCGCGATGCGAACTCATAGCTGATCGAGCCGGTTCCCGCGAAGAGGTCCAGCACGTCGCACTCCTCGAAATCCAGCAGATTGCCGAGGACGTTGAAGAGGTTCTCCTTGGCGAAATCGGTCGTCGGCCGCGCCCGCAGGTTGCGGGGCGGGTTGATGGCCCGGCCCTTGTATTTTCCGCTTACTATTCGCATATGATCTGTCTGAAATATCCGCCGAGCTTCCGTTTCAACGCCCGGCCGTCGCTGCTTCCGATGCGAAGCGTGTAATCCCTGAGCCGGAATTCGCTTCCGAGCCGTTCGAGCATGTATAGCAGGTCGGCCTCGTCGGGGGCGGGTACGACCTCCGCAAAACGCAGTTTGCCGTCGTATACCTTTATATATAACAGTCCCGCGGCGTAATACATCCACACGGTCGGAACGCTTGCCTGCGGTACGCAGAGCAGCGGGGTGGTGTAGCGCGCACGGTCGCCGAGGCGTTCATGCACCGCAGCCAGCGCATCTTCCGCCGCGGCCATGACGGCGACGGCATTCTGTTGCGGCGCGCTCCATACGGCGCGCTCTCCGGGCAGTGCGGCCATGCCGGCGGCGGCCAGCAGTTCCCCGGCGTGCTCTTCGTCGAAAAGCTCCTCCGGCACGAGCATCGTCCGGGGTGTCAGCAGTTCGACCTCCACGGGACCGTCGCCCGGAAACTCCCCGGACAGCGCAGGCGCCGAAAAAGAGTGTCCATCCAACGTTAGCTGAATGGACACCTTGTTTATGGATTGCGGAGTGTTACTCCCAGTTGCCTGCTTCATTGTTGGCTGCCTCCATTGAACCGAACTTGACACCGGCGTAGCGGTTGAAGTTGTTCTCCTCGTCGTCGATCAGGTTGATGATCTCCTGACGGTAAGCCACCGTGTCGAGGAACATTTTGTACGGCGCGCGGCACTCCACGATGGGCACCGTCACGTTCGATGCGACGGCCGAACCGGCTTCCATGATGAACTGAGCCTGCTTGTCGGTGGTGGGGATGTAACGCAGGTCCTCTACGTCCTGACGCGAAAGGCGTTTGGGCGAGAAGATGGTGTCGATAACGGCTACCGTGAATTTCTCGACGTTCTTCTTGTTCATCTTCTTCAGCATGGCCATACCCACCGAGTCGTCTTCGTCGACGATCTTACGCTCAAGCTCCAGAGAGTCGTTCAGGATAAACGATGCGAGTGTATCGAAGCTGCCCGTAAAGCGCTGGTACTTCGACTTGAACGCGCGCTGCGCAGTACGGATGTCCTTGATGCGGTCGATGACCTGGGCTTTCTTGGCCTTCATCTCCTGCTCGAAACGGATCGGGGTCGAAATCTGGTCGTAGATAACGTAGACCAGCGCCACGATAACTACAGCAAGAATGATTTGAGCGATTTTTTTCATTTTTTAAGCTAATCTAATATTTGTTTGTAATTTTGTACAAAATAAACCGACGCATGTTTAGCACACGTATTGCGACCCAAATTTACGCTAAAATTTGTTTTGAAACAACTTCTGGGCAAAAAAAAATTATAGAAAAGTTGTCCGAATATCTCGCAGACGACGATTTTTCCCGGATTTTTGTCCTGAACGGGTATGCGGGTACGGGCAAAACGACACTGATCGCGGCGCTGGTCGGTGCGCTTAAGGATTTGAATATCAAACCCGTTCTGCTGGCTCCGACGGGCCGGGCCGCTAAGGTGCTGGCCCAATACGCTCAGGAAAAGGCACTTACTATCCACAAGCGGATTTACCGTCAGCGGACCAACGCCGATTACGAATCGAAATATTCGCTCAATATCAACACCGAAAAGGGGGCCGTTTTCATCGTGGACGAGGCTTCGATGCTGTCAGACGGTCCGGGAGACGGGGCGCTGTTCGGTTCCGGATCGCTGCTGGAGGACCTCGTGCAGTATGTCCGCAGCGGCCGCGCGTGCCGTCTGATTCTGGTCGGCGACAGCGCCCAGCTGCCGCCCGTGGGGGCCGATTGCAGCCCGGCGCTCGACCCGTCGGTGCTGGCCCGCTTCGGCGACGTGGAGTACGGTACGATGGACGAGGTCGTGCGTCAGGAGGCCGAGTCGGGCATTCTGTTCAACGCCACGCTGGTGCGCTGCATGCTCGAAAACGGCATCTACGAGATTCCGCACTTCGAAACGGACTATCCCGACATCGAGGCGGTCGAAGGCGGGGAGTTTCTCGACAAACTGCAGGATTGCTACGCCAAGTACGGCCGCGACGAAACCATCGTCATCACCCGCTCTAACAAGCGCGCCAACCGTTATAATGAAGGTATCCGCCGCAACGTGACGTTCGCCGAGGAGGAGATCGAAAGCAACGACATGCTGATGGTGGTGAAGAACAACTACTATTTTACGGAGCGGAACAAGGATTGCCCCATGCACTTCATCGCCAACGGCGACATCGCGCGGCTCAAGCGGCTGCGGCGCTACGAGGATTTCTACGGCTTCCGCTTTGCGGACGTCGTGCTCGAATTCCCCGATTACGAGGATGCCGAGCTGGAGTGCAAGATCCTGCTCGACACCATCGCTTCGGAATCCCCGTCGCTTACGCGCGAGGAGTCCACGCGTCTTTTCTACGAGGTCGAGAAGGATTACCTCGACGTCAAAAGCAAGCTCAAACGCTTCAAGGAGATACGTGAGAATCCGCACTTCAACGCCCTTCAGGTGAAGTTTTCCTACGCCGTGACCTGCCACAAGGCGCAGGGCGGACAGTGGCGGGCGGT
>ERZ840371.1775-NODE-1775-length-21128-cov-7.317847_pt1 | contig 21128 bp, 10 predicted proteins | sample MGYA00519937_ERZ840371 | MGnify/ENA primary metagenome ERZ840371 (study PRJEB31850, sample SAMEA3708873) | human gut metagenome | biome: human gut; feature: human-associated habitat; material: faeces | place: China | collected 2014 ... | reverse complement strand
CGAGCTGAGGTTGGTCCCTATGGCAAGTGCTTTCAGCAGTTCGCGTATCGTCGCATTTTCTTTTGTGCGGACGGCAAAGATACCGATGATCGACAATATGATCCCGACCGCCGCGATCAACATTGGCGCCACAACCGCCTTATATTGCATTTCCACATCGCCGGACGCTACGAATGCGGCAGCACCCAATGCGGAGGTTGCTAAGATCGAACCGCAATACGATTCGTACAGGTCCGCCCCCATTCCGGCCACATCTCCGACGTTATCTCCCACATTGTCGGCAATGGTTGCCGGGTTTCGCGGGTCATCTTCGGGAATACCGGCCTCGACTTTTCCGACCAGGTCGGCCCCGACATCGGCCGCCTTGGTGTAGATGCCTCCGCCGACACGGGCGAAGAGTGCCTGTGTGGAAGCTCCCATTCCGAAGGTCAGCATAGTGGTGGTTATGATGGTAAGTTTATGTGTTGCATCCATCGCTTCTGCCGGGATGCAGATGTTTAATAATATGTACCAGAACGAAATGTCCAGCAAACCGAGGCCGACGACGACCAGCCCCATTACGGCACCGCTCCTGAAAGCAACCTGCAAGCCGCTGTTCAAGGACGAACGGGCGGCATTGGCCGTACGGGCCGAAGCGTAGGTCGCGGTCTTCATGCCGAAGTAGCCCGCAAGCCCCGAGAAAAAGCCGCCGGTGATGAAGGCGAAGGGAACCCAGCCGTTCTGCACCCCGGCGCCGTAGGCCAGCCAGGCGAAAAACAACGCCAGCACCGCGAAGACGATGCCGACGACCTTGTACTGCTGGCGCAGGTAGGCCATGGCGCCCTTGCGCACGTGCGCCGCGATCTCGCGCATGCGCGGCGTACCCTCGTCCTCGCGCTTCATCAGGCGGTAAAACGCCCATGCGAAGGACAGGGCGACGACGGACGCGGCAGGCACGATCCAGAAAATCGAAGGAATGTTCATATCATAAATTATAGTTAGTTGGTTGTATGCCTCTGCAAACTAATCAAGTAAGGTGAAAACAAATATAAGAAAATATCCCGGCCGTTGTTACGGCCGGGAGGTTAAAATTGCCGGAACAGCGTTATTTTACGCTTTTCGGCACACGCGGCTCCGTCAGGACCGGGCGGCGATCCCGTTCAACCCGATCAGCTGCACACGCTGTTCCAGGTCGCCGACGTCGGGCCGCGAGTGCCGCTGGGTGAACGAGCGGTAGTTGTAGACGGTGCGGATCGAACAGTGCAGCAGCGCGGCGATGGTCGCCGTGTCGGTGATGCCCAGGCGGATCAGCGCGTAGATGCGCAGCACGGTGGTCAGCTCGCCGTCGTGACGCCCCTCGGTGCGGGCCTCGTCGGCAAGCAGGCCGTTCATCTCGTCGATGAACGAGGGAAAAAGCCCGAGGAAGGTCTTGTCGAAAAGCGCATAGAACTCCTTCAGCTCGTCGTTGCGGACGTTGCTGCGGGCGTATTCGCGGCGGAGTTCGGCGATCCGGTCGTCGCGCAGCATCTTGTTGACATACTGATACGTACCCGAGAGTTTGTTGATATATTCCGAAATCGTCTGGAGAAAGCCCCCGATATAGACCTCCTTGATCCGGTTGGCATCGGCGATCCGGAGGTTCTGCGCGCTCAGGCGGTCGTTCGTCTCGCGCAGGCTCCGGGCCAGACCGTTGAGTTTGTCGTTCGACTCGCGGAGGGTTTGCTGCACGGCGCAGAGCTTCCGGTTGCGGGACAGCACGTAAAGCCCCGCGGCGACGGCCGAGACGAAAAAGAGCAGGATGACGACGATCAGCACGATGTACATCGTGTGCAGGCGGGCGTTGCGCTCGCTGTAAGCCGCCTCGATCTGCGGCAGGATGGCCATGTCGCGCCACGAGCGGCTCGGGGAGTTGAAGAAACGCGTGTCGCGGATCGCCACGCGGATATAATCCATCGCCCGATCGACGTCGCCCCGGTTGAAAAGCTCCTCGGAGACGGCGCACAGCGACCCGTGGTCACGCACGGCGGACTGGATGTCGGCCATGGCCGAACGTATGAACCAGGCGAGTTCCTCGTCGGGACGCCCCGCCTTCCCCTCGAGCTGCGCCTTGTGGTTGGCGGCCTTGGCGTAGGAGTGGGAATCGGAAGGGACCGAGACCAGCAGGCTGTCGCAGAGGGTCGAAGCCTCGGACCAGTCCTTGCGGACGATGGCATCCATATACCCGTAGTACAGGCTCGTGAAGGTGTCCTCGCTGATTTCCGCCGCGCTGACCGCATAATAGTGCTCGCGCCGGCGGAAAAGGTCGCGGCGTTCGCCCGGCTCGGTCAGGGCGTAGAGTTCGCGGTTCATGCGATGCCGGGCGACATAATAGGATTGCAGCGCCCGGCGGCTGACGTGTACCGTGTCGCGGATGCCGCTCAAGATCTCCTCGGCCTCGTAGAAACGTCCGCCCAGGCTGTAACAGAGCGCAATCCCGGAGCGGGCACGCATGATCAGGTCGTTGTCGCCGGTCTTCTCGGCCAGCGCAAGAGTTCGCCGGAGGTAGAGAAGCGCGAAGTCGCTCTGGTAGGAGTTGTAATTTTCGGCGAGCCGCTCGGTCAAATCGAAACGCTCGCGCAGCGAAAGCCCGTCGCGGGTCAGAGCGCGCTTGAGCGAATCAATGCGGGATTCGCGCCGCGCCGTGTACTCGCCGCTGCGGGCGATCACCCGGTCGAGACTGCGGAACAGCTCCTGCAGGTCGGTCTTTTCACCCGGGGAAGCCGGAGCCGCGGACAGCGCGGAGAACAACGCTGCGGCAAGAAGGAGGATTTTCATTTCAGGTTTCGGTTTAATGCAAACATAGCGTTTTAATAACACAAAAGCAAATCAGAAGAAAGGGCCTGCGTATTACAAATGTATTAAAAAGTAAAATATCAAAGTTTCAGCATTTACATAACGCACGGGGGTGCAAAAATCGAACATGCTGACAATAAACAAGATAAGATTTACATTCATTTACATTTTCGCGCAAGGCCCTTTCCGCATATTTATTAAGGGCTATCTTTGTAATGAAAATATTTTCAATATTCACCCGAAATTTAGCTAAAATTTTCCAAACTTTTTCAGACCAATTAACCTAAATGCTATGAGAACAACTCTATCTCTGAAAATCCCGAAGAGGAGCGTCACCCCGCTGATCGCGGTACTGCTGCTGACCGGCACGGTATCTCTGGGCACAGCCTGCGACGACGACAAGGACTACTCCCGCAGGGAACACATCGAGTGGTCGAACTCGCCCGAGTTCGAAGAAGCGCTGACGGGAACCCTGCACATCCCCGTCAGAGCGTCGAAAGAGCAGGACGCCACTCCGTTCAAAAGGTCCATCTATATCAGAAGCAATGTGGCTTATCAGGTCGGATTCGAAGGCGAAAAGGAAGAGTCCGGAGAACAGCCGGCCGAGGAGTGGCTCAACGTCGACGAAATCAAACGCGGCGTCAGGCCCGGAATCGACGAACTGGTCCTGCTGATCACCCCGCACACGGAGTCCTACGTAGAACGGAAAGGGTGCATCTCGCTGCACACCGACGTCGAATTCCTCAATGAATTCATCGCCGTGGTGCAGGGATTCCCGAAATACACCAAAGATTACGAGGGCAACTTCGACTGGCTGAAGTACGGTTCGGCGGAACCCCTGGAGACCCGGGGCGAAACGCCGATCGACAGCTGGACCGCCGACCAGAAGAAAATGGGGCTGGAATCGACGCCCGCACAGGAGGGAGGCACGGCCTACTGCTACGGCAAAAACGGCTACGTCAAGCTCGGCGACGACGCCGGACACGGAGCCAACCTGCTGACTCCGTACGATCCGGACATCCGGAACGACACGGCCGCCATGGTCCGTTTCAACGCCATCGCCTATGCGGCGGCCGACGGCACGAAAGACAACGACGAACTGACCGTGCGGATCACGGGAGGCGGGCAGTTCGCCGACGGAACCACCGAGAAAACCGTCCGTGTGGGACACCTCGATCCCACGGCCGCGGAGCTTCCGACGGCCATGTGGAAAAACTCCCAGCAGGAGTTCATCATCTTCTCCCACCCCAAAAATCCCTTTACGAGCAACACGCGCATGGAACTGATGGCCGGCAAATACGAGATGGAGAGCGGCAACACACGCATCTTCATCGACAACCTCTACGTGCTGCGCCTGAAATGGTACGATTTCGAAGACCTGTTCGGCAAACTCCCCTGGGTACAGAATGCCCCGCGACACTAAAAACCCAAACTACGACATACGATGAAAAAATTCTACACCAAGCGCTTCAGCCTGATCTGCGCCTTCGCCGCCTCGGCCCTATTGCTCGGGGGGGGGTGCAGCGAGGATGAAACGGAGCCGGCTATCGGCTCGAAAGGCGTCAGCAGCGAAGTCTTCGTCTCCAGCGACGCAGGCTCCCGCACCATCAAGGTAGAGACCTCCGGACCGTGGCAGGCGCGGCTCACGCCCGAGACCAGACTCTGGGTCTCGGTCGACGGCGCCGACAGCGGCGAAACGGGCGGCTCGCTCAACCTCAATTACCGGACCAACAACTCGCTTCCCCGCAAGGGAACCATCCTCGTCTCATCGGCCCGCCAGTAGGTCGTCGACACGATTTACCTGATGCAGTACGGCACGACGCCGCTCCTGGAGTTCAAGTACATCGGAAAACAATATTCGTCCGTTAGCACGATCGACTCCGTTGCGATCGACACCAACATTCCGCTGTCCAAAAAAATCTACTGGACGGTCGTTTACGACGAGAATTCCGCTGCCGAACCGTGGGCCGACAGCGTCAGCTACGCCCAGGATTTCAAATATTTCCGGTTCCGGATCGCCGACAACAAGAAATTCGAGCCCCGCGCGGCGCGGTTCCGGCTCCGATTTCAGGACGACTGGGGCGAAGATCACACAACCTATTTCACAGCCTATCAGGGTATCCCGGGCGGTACGGCGGAGACCCGCGAGATGACCTTCGAGGAGCTGCGCGGGCTGATCGCGGAGGCGGAAGGCGAGATCACCCTCGATCAGGACATCGCCGTAAGCGGCACGGTCATCAGCGACTGGGCCTCGCCCAACATGGCCGGAAGCCCCATGCCCAAGGCCGCGGAGAAACCCGACCTGGGCATCAACGACTGCACGGCCTACATGCAGAACGCCGACGCCTCGCTGGGTCTCGCCCTCGTCACGACCGACGCCCAGCAGAACAACCTGCAACGATATGACAAACTCAAACTCTGGTGCAAGGGCCTCACGCTGACCAAGCGGAGCAACCCCGAGCGCTACACGCTCAGCGGCGTGACGCAGGACCACATCGTCACCAAAGAGGCCGGGACGGCCGAAGAGCTGCCCGCGAAGCGACGCTTCATCGACCAGCTGACCGACGCCGACATCTACACCCAGGTGTCGCTCAAACGCTGCCAGATGGCCGTGCGCACCGGACGTTTCATCCCCGTGCACATCAACTACACCAACAGTTTCAACAACTACTACCCCGCGGCCGTACTCGACCGTCACGGCGACATGATCTACCTGATGACCAACCACGGCTGCGACTGGCGTTTCAAGGAGATGCCCGACGGCGAGGGAACGATCACCGGCATCATCGTACACGAGCCTTACACCTTCTTCGAGCGGGGCGGCGACATCGGCCGTTACCAGATCCGCAACGTGACGCGCGAGGACATCGCGCTGGACGAGTCGGCCGACAACGTCTTCTCGGCCGTGGCCGTGGAGTGGAGTCCCGACGGCAGCAAGGACCCCCGCGCCTACGCATTCCCGCAGTATCCGCATCCGGCAACCGACAGCGGTCAGGCGCATTGCGTGGCCGCAACGACGGGTTCGGGACTCTCATTTATGAGCACCTACGCCTGGCTGGCCGTCGGCAGCGCCTACCGGGCCGCCGAAAACGGGCTGACCATCAACAACGCCTCGTGGGGCCACAAACAGCTGTGGGACACGGCGAAGAACACGGGAAACTCCCTGATCTTCGAGTTCTCGACGCAGGGCGTCAGCTCCACGCAATGCTCCTTCGTCTTCACCTGCCGCTACCACTCGGCACAGGGCGGACTGCGCTACTGGACGGCGGAATATTCGCTCGACGGCGACAACTGGAAGAAGCTCACCGATTTCACGGTTCCCGACAACGGCAACTGGGGCAACATGCAGCTCGAGCAGCTTTCGGGCGACAAGAACGTGTGGATGCAGGTTCCCACCGAGATTCTGGGACAGAGCGTGGCATGGATCCGCCTGCGCCCCGTGCAGAACAAGATCGGCACGGCGACGACCTACGACACCGCGACCATCGCATCCAACGGACAGGTAGCCAACGCATTCACCGTCTCCTACGCAGCCCTGCGTTACAACAAATAAACCAGCGAACGACATGAAAACATACGACACGATACAGATGCTGCGCCGGCTGGCTTTCGGGGCGACGCTGCTCACGGCCACGGCCCTGCTGCCCGCCTGCGACGACGATCCCGCCGCACCGGACGAGGAACTGACGACCGATCCGGGAACGAGCGTCCAGCCCGAAACCCTGCGTTTCATCAGTTACAATATTCTCGAGGGCATGAAGCTCGACAAAGCCCAGAACTTCGACAACTTCGTCGACTGGGTGAAGGAGAAGGACCCCGACTTCATGGCCCTCTGCGAGTGCAACGCATTCACCGAGGAGTCGCTCACGGCCCTTGCCGGCCGCTACGGACACCCCTACGCCATACTCTGCAAGGAGAGCGGATTTCCGGTGGGGCTGACGTCGAAATACCCCATCGAACTGCGCAACCGCCTGCTCGAAGACGTTCCCCTCTGGCACGGAGCCATCCACACCCGCATCAAGGACATCAACGTCGTGGTGCTGCACCTCTATCCCTTCGGAACCTATCCCAACGGGCAGGGCGCAGCCGGGACGGGCAACACCTACCGCGACCGGGAGATCAACTGCATCCTCGACAGCACCATCCGCCGCTATCCGGTGGAACCGCTGTGGCTGATGGCGGGCGACTTCAACTCCTATTCGCCCAAAGATGCCGACGCGATGCCCGCGAACACCTATTTCGAGACGCATTCGATCGTACTCAAGAGCGGCTACTGCGACGCCCTGCGCGACCGCCACAGCCAGTTCTTCCACACCGTTCCCACCCCCTACAACGGCGAATCGACGGCGGATCAACGGCGGATCGACTTCATCTACGCCTCGCAGGCCGTGATGCGTGAAATAACCGACTCGCGCATCATCTACGACGAATTTACCGCCACGCATTCGGACCACTACCCGGTGATGATCGAATTCCGCCACTACCCCTCCGGGAGGCAAGCATCAGGAGTTGCACTTAAATAAAAATTCGCATGAAACAATATATCATATTACTGATCCTGCTGGTTTCGGGAGCGCTGACGGCAGCGCCTGCCTTCGCGCAGAAAAGCGGAACCAAACATACCGTAACGGGCAAGGTTACGGACCAGAGCGGCGAGCCGCTGATCGGCGCGACCGTACTGGTGACGGGCACGACGAACGGCGCCAGCACCAACGCCACGGGCGATTATTCGATCCAGGTTCCCGAAGGCGCTTCGCTGACCTTCCAGTACATCGGCTATGAAGCCAAAACCGAAAAGGTCGGCGCGCGCACGAAGGTCGACGTGCAACTCGAACAGAGCAAGCAGACCATCGACGAAGTGGTCGTGATCGGCTACGGCACGGTGAAGAAAACCGACCTGACGGGTTCGGTGGCCAACGTCAAGATGAGCGACATCAAGGACGTGCCGGTGGTTTCGGTCGACCAGGCCCTCCAGGGCCGCATCGCCGGCGCCGACATCATGGCCACGACCGGAGAGCCGGGCGCCACGACCTCGATCCGTATCCGCGGCACGCGCTCGATCTCGGCATCGAACGAACCGCTGATCATCGTCGACGGCGTCATCGACGGCATTCACGACCTGAACGACATCAACTCCGCGGACATCGAGTCGATCTCGGTGCTGAAGGACGCCTCGTCGACGGCCATCTACGGCGCGCGCGGCTCGAACGGCGTGATCGTGATCACGACCAAGAAGGGCCGCGGCATGGACGGACGACCCAACATCACCTTCAAGACCGACCTGGGATTTTCGCAGCTCCCGCGTCAGCTCGACATCATGGACGCCACGGAGTTCGCCCGTTACCGCAACGACTACGCCTATTTCTTCTCAAGCGCCGACGGCAACGATAAAATCGAACCCGACTCGCCGATGTCGAAATACCCCTTCCCCAACCCCGAGGCCAAAGGCGTCGGCACGAACTGGATCGACACCATCACGCGCACGGCGCTCTATCAGAATTACGACCTTTCGATTTCGGGAGCCTCCGCGAAAAGCTCCTACTACGCCTCGGCCGGATTCAACGAAACGCAGGGAATCATCGACAACAGCGGGTTGAAACGTTACTCGGCGCGCCTGAAGGTCGACCACGAGTTCGCCAAATGGCTCAAGGCCGGACTGAACCTGAGCTACACCTACCGCGATCAGGACGAAAACCTGGCCACCATCGGCGGAACCAACTGGTGGAACGCCGCCGTGTTCCTCAGCCCGTTCCTCTCCCCCACATCCGACATGAACGACCTGTGGTACTCGGGACAGAAATTCAACAACCCGCGCATCATGCTCGACCACTGCCTCAAGAACGCCCGGCGCATTTCGCTCAACAACAGCGCATTCGTCGAAGTGACCCCCGTCAAGGGGCTGAAGCTGCGCAGCCAGTTCACCTACTACTCCTACCAGCGCCACGGACGCTACTACGAGCCGGGGTACCTGCCTGCCAAGAAGGAGAACGAAGGCGGTTACGCCAGCCGCGACGAGTACGACGACACGAGTTTCTCAAGCGAAAATACGGTCTACTACGAATTGCGCCCCAAGAGCGGCCACAATTTCGACGTGCTGGGCGGATACACCGCGCAGATCAAGTACGACAACAACCTGAGCATCACCGGGCGCGGCTACACGCTCGACGAACTCACCTGGAACAACATGGCCGCGGTTCCCGACAAGCAGAACACCTCGATCAGCACCAACCACACGGACTGGACCAAGATGTCGGTGTTCGGACGTCTGAACTACAACTACAAGGAGCGTTACTACGTTACGTTCACGGCCCGTTACGACGGCGCCTCGAACTTCGCCGCCAACAAGAAATGGGGATTCTTCCCCTCGGCGGCCCTCCGCTGGAACATCGCCAACGAGAAGTTCCTGCAAAAAGCCAAGTGGATCGACGAACTGGCCCTGCGCGCCAGCCTCGGACGCACCGGTAACGACGCCATCTCGGCCTACCGTTCGCTGGCGGCCGTCGGCAACTCGACGAGCGGCTACCTGATGGGAGGCACGCAGCAGCTGGCGGTCTACCCGTCGCGTCTGGCATCACCCGACCTGACGTGGGAAACCTCCGACCAGTATACCCTCGGAGCCGACATCTCGCTGTTCGACGGACGGCTCAACGTCACGGCCGACGCCTATCTGATCAAGACCCGCGACCTGCTGCTGACCGTACAGGTAGCCTCGCAGACGGGTTACACCAACTACTTCGCCAACGCCGGACGCACCACCAACAAGGGGTGGGAACTCACCGTCGAAAGCCGCAACATCGTCCGTCCGAAATTCCAGTGGTCGACGACCCTCACCCTGTCGCGCAACAGGCAGATGGTGGACGACATCGCCTCGGAAGACTTCGTGACAGCCTACTCGTCGCCGTCGTCGTCGGGAACCACCTACATGATGTACGGCTACAAGAAGGGCTACACGCTCAACGCCCTCTGGGGATTCCGCTACGGCGGCGTATGGCACAACCAGGAAGAGGTCGAGCGCAACAAGATCACCAAGGCCTACGCCTCGGCCAGCGGCAACACCTTCAAGCCCGGATACGCCCGCTATCAGGACATCAACCACGACGGAGCGCTGAACAGCGACGACCTGGTCTACCTCGGATCGGCCGACCCGGACCTCTACGGCGGTATCCAGAACACGTTCAACATCCATAACTTCACATTCAGCTTCTTCTTCAACTACTCGATCGGCGGCAAGATCTACAACGTCGCCGAACTCTGGATGGGCAACGGTTCGCCCTATACCAACCAATACAAGTACATGCAGAACTCCTGGCATCCGGTCCGCAACCCGAATTCGAACCTGCCGATGGCCGGCAGCTACGACGCCCTGCCCAGCGACCGGCTGGTGCACGACGCAAGCTACCTGCGGCTGAAGAACATCTCCGCGAGCTACACGTTCGACATGCGCAAGGTCACCAAAAACCGCCTGCGCGACATCCGCGTAAGCGTCAGCGGCGAGAACCTCTACCTGTGGAAGAAATACAACGGATTCGACCCGGACGTTTCGACATCGAGTTCCAACTCGGCCCTGCGGCGCGTCGACATCGGCGCCTATCCCAAGCCCCGGACCATTATTTTCAGCCTCCAGATCAGATACTAACAGCCAAGACCATGAAATCATACAGTTTCCTGAAAAAATACCTGCTGGCAGCCACGGCAACCGCCGCCCTGCTGTTCAGCGCGTGCGACCTGGACGAACACCCCACGTCGTTCGTAGGACCCAAGGAGTACTACAAGACCCGGGCGCAATGCCTGGCGGGCCTGAACGCCTGCTACATACCGATCAACAGCATCTACGACTACTGTTTCCTGATTATGACCGAAGGCGTCACCGACCTGATGTACATCGCTTCGGGAACCAAGGACGCCCAGCTCGACATATCCCCCGCGAAGCCGCTCAACGGCCAGAAGATATGGACCCAGTGCTACAAGGGCGTCATGTACTGCAACTCGACCATCGCCGCCATCGAACGTTCGCCCCTGAACGACATCAAGGAGTCTTCGGAAGCCGACAAGCTGCCGCTGCTGGCCGAAGGCGTGGTCATCCGCTCGTTCTACTACTGGCTGCTGACCTGCATCTTCGGCGACGTGCCCTTCTACACCAAGGAGGTCGCCGACCAACAGGTGATGCAGGAGATCGCCCACATGGGCCGCATGTCGGCGAAGGAGACCCGCGACTACCTGATCGACGAATTGCAGCGTTACGTGCCCTCGATGGACCAGGTGCGTTCGTCGGAGGTCGCGGACAACCGCATGGGCGCCGCGATGGGCTGGATGATGATTGCCAAGCTCGCGCAGTGGAACCACCGCTGGGACGACGCCCTCAAGGCGCTCGGCGAACTGGAGAAAATCTACGGCGACCTGCAACAGTATCCGCTCGAAGACATCATGTTCCGCAACAAGAACACCCCGGAGTCGATCTTCGAGGTGCAGCGCACCTACACGCCCGGCGGACTGTCCGTCACGACCAACGTGGCAGCCATCACCACTCCGTACCACAACGGCAAGGGCATCTACGACGGCGTGGAGATTCCCGAAATGGGCACGGGCATGACCACCTGGACCTCCATGCGCCCCAACAGCTACTTCTGCGACGGTCTCCAGACCAAAAAAAGCAACGACAAGCGCAAAACGCTGAACATGGCGTGGGAATACGACGGCAAGCCCTTCTCGGGCGTGGGAACCCGTCCGTGGCTCGGCCCGAAATTCTGGTGTCCGGGGATGCAGAACACCGCCGACTTCTCCAACCAGAAGGTATTCCGCTATGCCGACGCCATCCTGATGATGGCGGAGTGCTACGCCGAGACGGAGGACTCCGACGAGGCCGTCCGCTACCTGAACATAGTCCGGGAACGCGCCGGAACCACCGCCTACGTCTTCAAGAACAAAGATGCGCTTCTGGAGGAGATCCAGAAGGAGCGCGGACGCGAACTGCTGGGTGAATTCCAGCGCAAGTTCGACCTGGTACGCTGGGGAATCTGGTATCAGATGACCTACGAATACACCAACTACCCGACGCTCAAGGACAACATGCTCCCCTGCCACGAATACTACCCGATCCCCGACAAGGAGGTCGTCTATTCGGGCGGCGCACTCGACAACAAGGCCTATAACGAATACGGCATGTAAGGCCGACGGAACGAACAAAAAAACACAACGATGAAAAATAACCTTACAGACAGCATCTACAAAGCGTGGCGCACGGGCATCCTGCCCCTCGTCACGGCGCTGCTCCTGCTGACCGGATGCGAAATGGATTCGGACATGGACCTGCCGCTGAATGTGGATTCCAACAAATACACGCTGACTTCGGACGCCGGCTCCACCCAGGTGCGGATCTATTCCACCGGCGAATGGTCGGTCCGTCTGTCGGAAGACGTGGAATGGGCCTCCATCAACCGCCTGAACGGCTCGGGAAACACCCCCGTACTGTTCAAATACGGCGCCAACTACGGCGTGCCGCGCGCCGTGGACATCATCTTCACCCGCGGCGGACTCGAACAGGCGGTACGCATGACGCAGGAGGGCGAAAACCCCATCCTGTCGTTGGAGGAGAGCCGCATCGAGATTTTCAGCAATCCCTGGGACCTCCGCATCGGGCTTGACAACAACCTCCGGGAGGATTACAAACAGATCCGGGACACCATCTTCTATTCGGTGATTCCCGACGAGGACGACGACGAAACGCCCGAGCCGGACGAGGAGTGGATCGAAAACCTGACCGTCGGAACCGACGCCGTCACGTTCAGCACCCTGAAGAACAACTCGCCGCGCAAACGGCAGGCCGCGATCACGCTGACCTATATCGACGCCAAGGAGAAGAAACACGCCGTCACGCTGACCGTCACGCAGGCGACCGAAGAGGCCTGCATGACCTTCACGCCCGACCGCGCCAAGACCACGCGCAAGGCCACGACCATCAAGGCCGAGCTGAAGCACAACCTGGGCAGCCTGCTCGGCAAGGTGGTCTGCACGCCGACCTACGAAGGCGCGTCGGCCGACTGGATCGAGAACATCACGCTCGAAGACAAAGTGCTGTCGTTCGACGTGAAGGAGAACGACTCGGAAGGCCCGCGCAGCGCGTCGATCGCCTTCTCGCTGCCCGGAACGGCCGGAGAGCTTACGCCCGCGGCGCCGTTCGTCGTCGAACAGACCTACGAAGCCGACTACCGCACGCTGATCAAGGGCGAGAGCGGACAGGTCGTGATCAACAATCCCGAAGCCAGCTTCGAGGGCATCGTGATCAGCGACAAGGACAACGCCAACGTGGAGACGACGCCCAACACGGAACGCAACGCCACCGACTACACGGTGAACGCCAAGACGGCCTACGTGCAGATGCTCGACGGCAGCTACGGATACCGCCTGCAATTCGACGCGGCGGACGACAACACGCTGAAACGCTACTCGCAGGTGAAAATCTCGCTCAACGGCGTGACCCTCACCAAGGAGGCCGATCCCGAACGCTACACGCTCAGCGGACTGACGGCGGCCAACATCGTCAGCCAGACGCCCGGAACGGCCAGCGACCTCATCCGCAAGGAGAAGTCGATCGGCCAGCTCACCGACGAGGACATTTACACCTACGTCTCGCTCCGGGAGGTGGAATTCGCCCTGCCCGACGGCAGCTACACCAACGTCAACGAAGGCTATTTCGGAACGGCCAACCACACCAGCTGCGTACCCCGAACGCTCTGTGACAAGGACGGCGGCGCGATCTCGATGCTGGTCAACAACAAGACTCCCTGGCGGCGCGACGGCAGCGGCATGCCCAAAGGCAAGGGCACGTTGAGCGGCGTCATCGTCCACGACCTCCAGCCCCGCTACGGCTACACCAACGAGGGGTACATCGGCCGTTACTCGGTCCGCGTGCTCGAAAAGGAGGAGATCGACCTCGCCGCTTCGGAATCGAGCTCCAACCGCCAGACGCTCGTGGAGTGGAACTGGAACAACGCCGAGGTCAGGACCAACGCCGACGGAACGATCGCCCCGGATAGGGGCAACGGCTCGCTCTGGTGCACCGACCCCGCAGCCAAATACCTCCTGGACAACGAGTACAACGGACTCACGACCAGCGCCGGGCTGAACAGCAAGAACGCCCTGAAATTCGAGAACACCTACTGGTGGGACTTCGCCGAAAACACGGGCTACGCCGTGGCGTTGAAATTCTCGACCGAGGGCGCCGGCGCGAACCTCTCGCTCAACTTCACCAACTCGCAGGGCAACGCCGGCGGCACGAGCATCTACGGCCCCGTCTACTGGCAGGTGGAGTACTCGACCGACGGGGTGAACTTCACCGTGCTGCCCGAATCGGGCTTCTGCTGCCGGCCGTTCGTCTATTGGCAGGGAGCAGGCGGTAAAGACCTCTCCTACTGCGCCGTCCCGGGCTACGCCGACCGCGTGTTCATCCTGCCGGACGCCCTGCGCAACCGCCCGGAGGTCACGCTGCTGATCAAGGCCCGGAGCACGCAGTGCATCGCCTCGAACACCGCCACGGTGGACCAGGGAGACACGGGCACGATCACATCCGACATGGCGGCCAACAAGCGTTCGCCGATGCGTTTCGGAACCATAGCCGTAAAGAGTAACAAATAAACCGCTCAGGCGGGGAGGGCGCGTCCCTCCCCCGCCGATGCGCGAAACCAAATTCAGACCACGATGAAACAGATAAAATCATTGTACCGAAGGCTGCTGCTCCCGCTGCTGGGCGGGCTGGCGCTCACGGCCTGCGAAAAAGACAACGGCGAAGAGACCCGCGTCTCCGAGTTCGGCCCCTACAAGAAAGAGATCGTAGCCCCCTGGAAAGGCGGCACGGGGAGCATTCCGGTCCTCGCCAACCAACCCTACGACATCGAACTGATCAATCCCGACAACGGATGGCTCACACTCGACACCGAGGGCCGCGGAACGCATTTCACGGGCGACGACTATTTCAAATTCCAGGCCACGACCAACGACGGCTTCCCCCGCATGGAGGGCATCCGCCTCTGGACCCACAACCGCGCGGATACCGTATACATCAAACAGGAGGGCTTCATCACCCCGAAACTGGACTTCTCGACCCGCAGCATCATGGTGCTCGGCGACGGCGGACAGGCGACGGCGCAGCTCTCCACCAACCTCGAACTGGAGGACCTCCGGCAGTCGATCGTCTACACGAGCGCCGACGAGGGCGGCTGGATTTCGGACCTCGACATCAGCAACGGGTTCCTGATTCTCCAAACCGACCCCAACGCCGACCCCGAAGCCCTGCGCAACGCCCGCATCACCCTCAGCTACCGCGACGGGTGGAACCGGACCATCTCCTCGACGGTCTACCTCACGCAGGCCAACGCCAAGAACGAGTTCGGGCACGAAATCTCGTTCAGCGAGGTGCGCGACCTGGTGGGCATCGTCAACAAGGACGTCTACATCGAGGGACGCATCATCAGCGACATCGGCAACGGCAACAACGGCGAGAACATGATGACGGGACAGACCTCGATCGACTACACCGAGACCTACCGCACGGCCTACATCCAGAGCCTCGACGGTTCGCAGGGCTTTATGATCAAGACCGTGACCGAAGACGACAACATCTTCGAACGTTACAGCAAGGTCCGCATCCTGCTCAAGGGCGTCACGGTCGAAGCGGAGTCGAACCCCGAACGCTACATTCTCAAGAAAGTCACCTCGGCGATGGTCATGTCCTCGGTTTCAGGCTCGGCGGCCGACATTCCGCAGAAGGTGAAGCGCTACAACGAGCTGACCGACATGGACGTATACACCTGGGTAACGCTGGCCGACTGCGAACTTCCCGTGCGCAAAGGCAGCCTGACGCCGATCAACGAAGGCTATGCACGCAGCACCAATGCCAACCGCGAAACGAAATACCCGATGCTGGTGCGCGACAAGAACGGCGACAGTTTCTACATGCTGACCAACACCACCTGCAAATACCGCCGCGACGGCAGCATGCTGCCCTACGGTTCGGGGAACATCTCGGGCGTACTGGTTCACGAGACCCACGACCGCTTCGTCTGGATGGGATCGAAGGACATGGGCGACATCGGCCGCTACCAGATCCGCCACCTCACCCGCGAAGACATCGCGCTGGAGAAGGATTTCGAGAACAGCTTCTCGGCCCTCCTGACCGAATACCGCTACGGCAAGCTCGAAAGCCACATCTTCCGCCCCACGACCGGCGACAACGGCTACCTGACCTTCACCCATCCCGACGAGAAATCGGGCGACGCAGGCTGGGGAACAAGCGACCCGAGCTACCTCGGCCCCATCGGCAACGAATCCAACCCCGACAAAGAGAAACCCTGGGGCGGCACCAATAAAGGCAACGTCAACGGAAACGGCGTCGTCGAAAACGGCAAACAAATGTGTTCTGACCCCGGAACCAACCACGACGGCAAGGGAAACCTGACGAGCGCGGAATTCTCGGCCTGGACCAACAAGTGCCAGTGGTGGAACACCGAAACCGACCGCAGCGAAGCGTGGCTGCTCCACTTCTCGACGCAGGGCATCTCGACCGATGTGCTCTCGATGCAGGTAGCCATGCAGAACCGCATCATCGGAGGCCCCCGCTACATCAGGGTCGACTGGTCGGAGCACGGCGACAACAACCGCGACGACTGGAACCCGATCACCGAATTCCAGGTCCCCGACATCGTGAACTGGAACTACACCCTCTACTGGCAGTGCGCCGGCTACAAGTACATCAACGTACCTCTGCCGCTCGAACTGCTCGGCAAGGACGACGTATGCATCCGCTTCTCGGCCGCGAACAAGAAAGCCGGCGGCAAGGAAGACGGCGAGTTCGACGACCAGATCATCACCACCGGAGAGATCGCCTTCTCCTACATCGGCGTACGTTACAACAAATAACCCTATCCGGAAGCCCCCCGCCTGCAAACGTTTTGCAGGCGGGGCTTCCCTAACCGCTCAACCAGAATCCAAACCGTGAAACACCTTCTATTCCTGATTTTCGCCGTCCAGGCCTGTCTGCCGGGATTCGCAGCCTGCGACGGACGCGTCCGCATCGTACCCCGCCCCGCCAAGGTCGAAGAACTGCCGGGATCGTTCCGGCTGACGCCCCGAACGCCCGTCGTCATCACGGACGAACGGCTGCGCACGCCCGCGGAGATTTTCGCCCGCGCCGTCGGCAAGCTCACCGGAACCGAACCCGCCGTCACCGCCGCATCCGAAAAACATGCCGTGACGCTGCAACTGCAACCGGGCTACGAAGCCGAAGAGTACCTTCTGGAAGTCGGCAGACAGCGCATAACGGTCACGGCATCGACGCCCCAGGCGGTGCTGCACGGGCTTCGAGGCCTCCAGCAGCTGGTCGCCGGAGGAGAGATTCCCGCCTGCGTCGTCCGCGACAAGCCCACGTTCGCCTACCGCGGGGCGATGCTCGACGTCTGCCGCCATTTCTTCCCGGTCGAGGACGTGAAGACCTACATCGACATCCTCTCGCTGCACAAGATCAACAAATTCCACTGGCATCTGACCGACGATCAGGGCTGGCGGATCGAGATCAAAAAATATCCGCTGCTCACCCAGATCGGGTCCCGGCGTGCGGAAACGCTCGTCGGACGCTACGACAAGAACAAAGAGGGCGTTTACGACGGCAAACCCTACGGCGGGTTCTACACGCAGGAGGAGATCCGCGAGATCGTCAGCTACGCCGCAGAGCGCCATATCGAGGTGATTCCCGAAATCGAGATGCCCGGACACGGGCTGGCGGCGCTGACCGCCTATCCGTGGCTCGGCTGCACGGGAGGTCCCTATGCCGTATGGACCCATTGGGGCATCAGCGACGACGTTTACTGCGCGGGCAAGGAGACGACCTTCGAATTCATCGAGAACGTGCTCACGGAGGTGCTCGCGCTGTTCCCCTCGAAGCTCATCCACATCGGCGGCGACGAGTGTCCCAAAGGACGCTGGAAGGCGTGCCCCCTCTGCCAGCAGCGCATCCGCGAGGAGGGGCTCAAGGACGAATACCAGTTGCAGAGCTACTTCATCCACCGCATCGAACGCTGGATGCACGCCCACGGCCGGGAGATCATCGGTTGGGACGAAATCCTCCAGGGCGGCATTTCGAAAACCGCGAACATCATGTCGTGGAACGGAAGCGACCCCGGAATCAAGGCCGCACAGCGGGGAAACCCGGTGATTATGACGCCGAAATGGTACTGCTACTTCGATTACAGCCAGACCTCCGACCCGGAGCGTTACGAACCGCTGGGCAACACCCGCTACGTTTCGGTGCGGCAGGCTTACCGCCTCGACCCCTGCGACCGGCTCACGCTGCCCGACCAGAAACGGATCAGGGGCGTGCAGTGCAACCTCTGGACGGAGTACATCGCGGACATCCGCCACGCACAGCACATGGTCCTGCCGCGCATGGCGGCTCTCGCCGAGACGGGCTGGGCCAACGACCGCAAGGATTACAACGATTTCGTGCGCCGGATTCCGGCGCTGGTCGCCGTCTACAAGGCCGAAGGCTACAACTACGCCCCCTATCTGTTCGAGGGCATCGAATGACGCGCCGGCAGCGCTTCCGAAGCCAAACACCCCGCAGGTCCTGTGACCTGCGGGGTGTTTTTCCATGCGCCGTCCTCCCAAAGCCCCGGCCACGCCCCGGACGCAGCCATGGGAACGTCGGCACGTGAAAGCGTCCCGGCCGAAAGCGGCTATTTCTCCGACACGTAAAACCACCGGCCCGTATCGAACTCGGCCCGGACCTTCCGGTTCTCCCAGTGGACGGAAAACACGAACAGGTAGTCCCGACGCCCTCCGGCGGTTTCGATCGGCAACAGTATTTTTATCTGCGTAAGCTTATCCGCATCCCGCAGGAGATTCTCGAATACCCACCGTTTGAGGTCGCGACTGTAAAAAACCCGGTTCTTGACGGCAAGCGACTCCGAAACACAGCTTCCCTTCACGACCACGGAAGGAACCTGCGCGTCGTGTCTGTCGAGCAGCTTCACACCCCGGTGAAACACCCCCTCTGCGGCATTCGAAACTCCATCCACGAAGACGGCCTCGTCCCAGATGATTCCGAAGTCGGAATCGCTCTCGTTGGTCAGGGAAAAATCGACATGCGTCGGCTCGAAGGTGAAAACGACGCGGATCGTGGAATCCCGGTAGCCGGGCGTGGTGAATCCCTGCTCATTCTCGGGATTGCCGATAACGCCGCCCCGGGCGCCATCGGTCTCGACAGATTCCAGACGAACCCGATAATAGTCCAACTCATATCCCTTCGGCCTTGCCTGCGGGGATAAGGGAAGCGACAGCAACAATGCGACAAACACCAGGACAAGTCTCATAGCACCCTATTTGAAGTTTATCCGAATTTACGGTTTTATTTCCGATCCGCCAAATTCCGAGGCTCCGAAAGTTCCATTCGCACCCTCATCCGCCGTAGACCATCCCGTCGCCGCACCATTCCGCCTCCGTCATCGCCGATTTTCGCCCCGCCGCCCGTGACTTCGGCCGCGTTCGGCAATGAATCCTCACCCCGAGCGCAAGTTACGTCGCATCGCTCGCCTCCGCTCGCGATAACCGCGCTCCGTGACTTCGACGGCGTTCGGCAATGAACCGACAATCCCTGCGGGATCAATAAAAGAGGAAGGACGAAAGTTTCGAATCAATTCGATCTTCCGTCCTTCCTCTTTTATTCGCCTACGGCGTTTTGGCGGTCATTGCACTCACTAACTGCCGAAGTTGTCGTACAAGATATTCTCCGGCGGCACGCCGAGGTTGTCGAGCATCTTGACGACCGAAGCGATCATCATCGGAGGTCCACACATGAGGTAGATGCAGTCCTCGGGAGCCTGGTGGTTCTTGAGGTAGTTTTCGTAGAGCACGTTGTGCACGAAGCCCGGCGTGTACTTCACTCCGGCGGCGTCCGCCTCGGGATCGGGACGGTCGAGGGCCAGATTGAACGAGAAGTTGGGGAAATCCTTCTCGATCTGGTGGAACTCGTCGAGATAGGGAACCTCCTTCAGCGCACGCGCGCCGTACCAGAACGACACCGGACGGTCGGTCTTTTCGGTCTTGAACAGGTGCATCAGGTGGCTGCGCATCGGAGCCATGCCCGCACCGCCGCCGATGAAGATCAGCTCCTGCGTCGAGGGCAGATTGTCCGGCAGGAAGAATTCGCCGTAAGGACCCGAAATCGTGATCTTGTCACCCGGCTTGCGCGAGAAGACATACGACGAGCAGATACCCGGGTTGACCTTCATAAAACCGCCCGTGGCCTTGTCGAACGGAGGCGTGGCGATACGGATGTTGAGCATGATGATGTTGCCCTCGGCCGGATGGTTGGCCATCGAGTAGGCGCGGAACGTCGGCTCGGGGTTGGTCGTCACCAGATCCCACATCTTGAATTTGTCCCAGTCGGCGCGGAACTTCTCGTCCACGTCCATCGACGAGAACTTGATGGCGTCGTACTTCGGAATGTCGATCTGGATGTAACCGCCGCTGCGGAACTTGAGGTTCTCGCCCTCGGGCAGCTTCACGACGAACTCCTTGAGGAAAGTCGAGATATTGCGGTTCGAGACCACGGTGCACTCCCACTTCTTGACGCCCAGCACGGCCTCGGGAACACGGATTTTCATATTCTCCTTGACCTTCACCTGGCAGCCGAGACGCCAGTGGTCCTTGGCCAGCTTGCGCGAGATGAAGCCCGTCTCGGTGGGCAGAATGTCGCCGCCGCCTTCGAGCACCTGACATTTGCACATGCCGCACGAGCCGCCGCCGCCGCACGCCGAAGGCAGGAACACCTTGTTGTTGGCCAGCGTCGAAAGCAGCGTCGAACCGCTTTCGGTCGTGATGACCTTCTCACCGCCGTTGATGTCGATCACGACGTCGCCCGAGGAGGTCAGTTTCGCCTTCGCATAGAGAAGCAGTGCGACCAGCACGAGCGTTATGGCCAGAAAGGCCGCAATCGCTATTAAAATCGTTGTAGTCATTTATCGGAATCTCTTTTTTTAAAGGTTAGAACTGAATGCCCGAGAAAATCATAAAGGCGATACCCATCAGACCGGTGATGATGAAGGCGATGCCGGGGCCTTTCAGCGCCGCGGGGATGTGCGAATAGGTCGTCTTCTCGCGGATGGCGGCCATCATCACGATCGCCAGCCACCAGCCCAGTCCCGAGCCGAGTCCGTAGACGATCGTCTGCCAGAGCGACGTCAGTTCGCCGCCGTCGACCTTCTGCTGCATGAACAGCGAGCCGCCCATGATGGCGCAGTTCACGGCGATCAGCGGCAGGAAGATGCCCA
>ERZ840371.1756-NODE-1756-length-21236-cov-3.629951_pt1 | contig 21236 bp, 23 predicted proteins | sample MGYA00519937_ERZ840371 | MGnify/ENA primary metagenome ERZ840371 (study PRJEB31850, sample SAMEA3708873) | human gut metagenome | biome: human gut; feature: human-associated habitat; material: faeces | place: China | collected 2014 ... | reverse complement strand
TAATGCTGCCGCTGTCATAATCAGCTGTGCAACGGTCATTGCGTTGGTCTTATCTGCAGTAGCACCGATGAAGAAAGTCAGGTTCGTATTCTTAGCCTTAGGATTTAAAGGTTTCTCACCGTTGAACTCTGTAGTAGTAGCGATACGGGTAATTTCTTTATTCAGTGCATCAATCTCAGCCTTGATGTTATTTCTTGCAGTTGTGGTATAAGTACCATTTGCTGCCTGGGTAGTCAGAGTCTTCATACGCTGAAGCATGGAGTGGGTCTCTGTCATAGCACCTTCTGCTGTCTGGATCAGACCGATCGCATCGTTTGCGTTGTTTACAGCCTGGTTTAAACCATTGATCTGGGAACGCATTGTCTCGGAAATAGCCAGACCTGCTGCGTCATCGCCTGCACGGTTGATCTTGTAACCGGAAGACAGCTTCTCTAAGTTTTTGCTCAGTGCACTCTGGTTGGTACTTAAGTTTCTGTAAGAATTGATCGCTGCAATATTATGCTGAATTACCATAATGAATTCCTCCTTTTATAAAAGAAAATATGGCAGTGGACTCCTTTCCTCTGTCTTCTACTGTCCCAAGGGCCCTTTCTGGAACAGCAGAATTTTCTTTTCATATATATATATCGTCTTATGTTAAAAAAACATAAGCCTGTTTTTCATTATTTCTTTCATTTTTATTTTAAAAGTTCAAGTATGGTCTGAGGGAGATTATTTGCATTTGTAAGCATCATATTAGAGGACTGTAGGACGATGTTACTGCTGGTATATTTCGTGATCTCCTCTGCCATATTGGTATCACGGATCTGGCTTTCTGCCGCCTGCATGTTTTCACTTGTAACGCTTAAATTATTGTGGGTGTGATCCAGATGCATATAAGCAGCTCCAAAGGATGCCCTGACTTTAGAAACAGCCTCTATCGCGTTTTCAATGTATCCCACAGATTTATGTCCCTTTTCTACATCGGAAAAATCTGTCTGATCCAGCTGTAGTTCCCTGCTTCCTATATAATAGCGTTCTACATCCAGAACTTCTCCATCCTGAGCAGAACCGCCGATCTGGAGCGGGATCGTATCGTCCAGCTCTGGCGGCTGCCAGAGCTGTGTATTTGTATTGGCATCTGCCCTGGAAAACAGGGAGATTTCTCCAAATTTAGTGGTAGAACCAATCCTGTCAATCTCCTCAAGGATATGGTCTTTTTCCATGTTCAAGGTTTCCCTGTTGGACTGATCGTAAGTTCCATTTGCAGATTTTAAAGCCAGAGTCTTCAGTCTCTGGAGCATGGAATGGACCTCTGTCAAAGCGCCATCTCCTACATTGGTAAGTCCGATGCCGTCATCAATGTTTCTCATCGCCTGGTTCAGGCTGTTGATCCTGCTGCGCATACCTTCCGAGATCGCCAGTCCAGCTGCATCATCTCCTGCACGGACGATCCGAAAGCCGGAAGACAGCTTTTCAAGGGACTTTTTCAGCTTTCCTGTTTCGATCCCCTGATTTCTGGCAGCATTTATGGATGCTATGTTATTCTGCACCTGCATGATATTTCACCTTCCTTTGTATCTTCTATGAATATCATCAAATAACCATTTGTTTTTATTATCGGCAAAATGCCTTATTTTATTGATACCAGGGTCAAAAGGCCGGAATTGCGGGAGTGCAAAGCACGCAGCAATCCGGTATCTGTCTGTCAGATCAGCGTACCCGTATCCTTACCCATATTCATCATCATCTGAAGACGGAGGATCTGCACCATATTAGACCAGTCTTCCCCGGAAAGGTTCTCTCCCTCTCCTGCTGCCAGAAGTGTACCAAGGCTGCCGGCGCCGGACAGATCTGTATTTCCCGCAAAGCTGCCTAAAAGACTGCCTGCTTTCAGACTGCTTCCTGTAAGGCCACTTCCTATAAGGCTGCTCACTGCTGTACTGCCGGATGTTTTCCCATATGTTCCGGTACTCACCGTACGTCCTGCCAGGATCGTATTGTTTCCCGTATAATCCGCCATGATCTTTTTTACATAATTCTGGGTTTCTTTATATGGTGGGATGCCTCCGTATTTGGTCACACTGTTCGGACCTGCGTTATAAGCTGCCAGTGCAAGGCTTACGTCTCCTCCGAACCGGTCCAGATTTTGTTTTAAGTATTTTGCCCCTCCAAGGATATTTTGTCTGGCATTGTAAGGATCGCTTACTCCAAGAGAACGGGCTGTTCCCGGCATCAGCTGCATCACGCCCATAGCCCCTGCTTTGGATACAGCCTTTGGATTAAACCCTGACTCTGCCTTTGCCACCGCCCTGAGAAGTTTAGAAGGGATCTGATATAAAGCAGAAGCTTCTTCGAAAATAGAATCCATATCTTCTTTTATGGCATTCAGCCCATTTTTCAGTATCCCCTGAAATTCCTGGACCGGTGTTGTCTTCTGTGTCTGATCCGCTGCCTGTGCAGCTAACTTTCCCCCATCTCCTGTTATCGGTGCTAAACTCATATTTCTTACTCCTTTCGGCCTGCGCCGTCTGCTCCAAGGTACCAGCCGTCCTGAGAACGGTTTACTGCCATAGATCCATCGTTATTTAGATAATACCAGATATTTTTATCATACAGCCAGCCGATCTTCATATCCCCATCCGGGTTTAAGTAATACCATTTTCCATTTCCTGTGTTCACCCAGCCGGTCTTCATACTTCCATCAGGGTTTAAGTAATACCATTTTCCGTTTCCTGTGTTCACCCATCCGGTCTTCATATATCCATTTCCGTCGAAATAATACCATTTTCCACCATACAAGAACCACCCCCTGGTACGGTTTCCTTCAGCGTTAAAGTAGTACCATATACCTCCCACCAGCTTCCAGGTATTGACTGCCAGAGTCCCATCCGGCATAACAAAGTTGTCTCCCTTTAGAGAACCTGCTACGCCTGGACCAGTACCGCATGCTGCATGTTCTTTTTCTTTCTCCTCTTCCGCACTGTCATCTATATCCTGTTCCTGTGATGTAACAAATTCCCCTTCTTTTAAGTATTTTTTCTGTTCTGCCGTAACCGGGACCGCTTTTACCTGATAATAGTAGATCTTGTCCGGATCTGTCATGTACTCCTTTAAGCTGACAGAGTTACCTGTAACTGTCATCCGTTTCACCACTTTATCATTTCCATATAAAGTCAGGGTATAGCCCGGAGCATAGTCTACCTTCTTCCACACTGCCTTTTCTGAGTCATGTGAGCTCCAGCCTGCTAAAGCTGTGTCACCCAGAACAGTGACCGGCGTATAGTTCACTTTTACCTGCATGGTGGTATTATCCAGGGCTTTCGCCGATACAAAATCAGCCCCGGTCACACGGCATTTGGATCGTCCAAGGGACACAGGGAAATACTTTCCCAGTGCAGCATCCACAGTGATCTCCATCCGTACCTTTTTACCAGGTTTCCAGTTTTCATATTCTGTTTTGTAATAAATATCCCCAATGGATACCCCTGATCCGCTGATGGTGATCTGGGGCTGTGGTATTTCCTCCGGATCTCCAAAAGTGGTGTTAAATTTAATACTCATGGTCTCGATGATGCTGCTCTCTGCCCCATAAGCTGTATCCATATGAAAGATTCCCCCTGGCACAGACTGTAAGCTTCCTGTGCTAAGCAGCAGTCCTGTTCCGGCACAAAGGAGTATTTTTCTGATCATTTTCATTTCCATTCCTCACATATCTTTACCTGTACCAGATCCCGTCCTCATTAACATAGAATCCATTGATATACTGGTTTTTTGCCATTTCACCTGAATCCGGCCAGAAATAATACCAATTCCCGTCAACCTGATACCAGCCGGTAGCCATAACTCCGTCAGCATCCAGGAAATAAGTTTTCCCTTCCCGGATCATCCAGCCGGTAAGCATAGCTCCCTGAAGGCTGTTGTCAAGTGTGTTTAAGTAATACCAGGAACCATTCTGTTCCAGCCAGCCGGTATATAAGGAGCCGTCTTCCCTGAAAAAGTAATAATCCGCCCCTATGATCTTCCAGCCTCCATAAGCCATGGTTCCCTGTGTATGCCCATTTTCCGTTAATGGCCAGAAATAATACCACTGTCCATTGATCTTTGCCCATCCGGCTGCCATTTCCCCGGTATCATACAGGTAATACCAGTCATTTGCCATCTTCTGCCAGCCGGTGAGCATCGTGCCATTGACATCAAAATAATACCAGTATCCGTTGACCGACTGCCATGTACCCCGGCATATAGAGCCATCCGGAAATCTGTAATTCCATATATTGCCTTTTTTTACCCAGCCTACTTTATCTGTGGTTCCGCGCTTTGCGGAAGGATTTTTTGATTGCTGTCCTTTACCATCTGATACATACCGGTCTGTAATGGAAAGCTCCCCGGATTCTATCCATTCGCTTTTTCCACCATATTTTTTTTTGGAATCCGTTCCCGGTACTGTGCGTACCTTAAAGGTATACTCTCCTGTTTTTGTCATATATGGATAAAAATTATACTGAACCGCACTGGTCTGGGAGACGCTGTAAACTTTCGTTTTTCCTCTGTAAAGCTGCACTTCGTAATAACCGGATGTGTTATCCGGCTTTTCCCATTTAGCCTGTCCCAGGCTTTTTTCATTCCACCAGGCATCTTCCGGAGCAGCATAGTCTCCTTTGATCCCTTTTACCCGCAGGGTAACTACCAGTTCATCTCCATCTCGTCTGGCAGACACAAATGTGCCCCCACTGATCTTTACATTCGCTTTTTTATAGCTGGAAACAAAATAATCTTCACTGACATCTTCCGGTTCCAGGGTGACTTTCATCTGAGGCTCTTCAGCAGCTTTCAGTTCATTGGAGCTTTTATCCGTCCATTCGGCCTCGGAAACGCTGTATTTACCTCCACTTGTATCTACTGCCACTTCTCCATCTGAAACCGTGGTCGTTTCCAGTTTTATATCCGGAAGCTTGCTGCCTACTTCCAGCTTGGATGTAACACGGATATTTACTGTTTTAATCTCTTTTGCCGCCGCAAAAGCATCTATCTTTCCCCATTGGAACAGCAAGACTCCCGAAAGAAGGAGCAGAAGCATTTCCCGTCCGTGTCTGGATCTTCTGTCAGGTATTTTCGACTTTTTCTTCATTTTCTTTTTCCTCCGGTGATGGCACATATCCTAAAAAGTAAATATAGATCTCTATGATCGCCTGATATAATTCTTCCGGCACAGCCGCTCCCAGCTGTAATCTGCTTAAAAGAGTTGCAAGAGAATCATCCTCATAAACCGGAACCCCTGACTTTCTGGCTGCTTCCGTGATCTTTTCTGCCATATATCCCATTCCGGAAGCAACGATTACCGGGGCAGTGTCCTTTTCCGGCGAATATTGAAGCGCAACTGCCTTTTGCTCTAATAACCGCTCAAACGCTGACATTAATACCATTCTCCTTTTTTCTTATCTTTGGAAAAACATCCAGCAGACGGTAATGAGCTTTCCGTTCCTGCACCTGCATCATTTTCACGCGCATCCCGTTTCTGGTACATATTTCCTGAAGCTTTGCCTGTATCTCTCCGGCTCCGGCAGAAAGATTTTTAGGAACTCCCAGCTCCATGGATATTTTATGATCCTGGAGATCTGCCAGAAGCTGGAAATCTCCCAATCCCCTGATCTCAAAGTCCACCAGAAGGCGTATTTTCCTGCCGCCATCTTTCTCTTCTTCTTTTTTCTCTGCATCCGGATCGATCCAAAATTCAGATACCGCCTCTTTTCCCTGATATTGAAAAGGAAGGATAAAATGATTGACAGGCATATATACGCTTTCGTTTACCAGCATCCCACGCATTAGCTGGTAAAAATCCTGTACCTGTTCCAGCCCGGCTTCTCCTTTTGCTCCTCTTTCCAAGTGCGCCAAAGATATCTCCATAAATATTTCCTTTTTTTCCTTCTGAACCGGTAAGTACAGCATACAGTTCTTCAGGCTCTGTTTCAAAAAAACGTTTAAAATCCCTATTAGCTGCCATTTGTTCAAAAAGGCTTCTGAGAAGGGCACTGCTTCCGTTTTCATAACGTGCCCCATAAAGGATCAGCTGGATCACGCTGCTTCTTACATTGCCATAATCATGGGTACGGGAAATATATCTTGAAAGAAAGGGGACCAGCTTCTGAAACAGAACCTGGGAATTTTCCTTCGTTTCCCCATTTTCTGCCTTCCAGTCCAGCTGATCCAGAATTGATGCGTATTCCTGTCTTGCAGAGGTGTAAAGCATTCCTTTTATTTCATCTGTCAGTTCCTGCATCTGTTCTAAAAGATGCTCACCGCTGGAATAATTGTTGAATACCTGAAGGAATTTGAGGGCTGTTTCCTGCAGGCCTCTGTTTCCTTCCTGCTGCAAAAGAGTTCTCAGGTTTTCAAAGAAAGTACCGGAAAATTTAGTCTGTCCCTGCATTTTTAAAAAATCCAGCAGCTGGCCAGAATCTTCAAAACTGGCAGAATCCAGCAGCTGCTGCACCATTTTACCCAGACCTTCATCACCTTTAGCGATAAAGGCTCCATCCCGGAACAGGATCCGGCCCAGGGAATCCTTTATTTCATTTTCCTGCCCCAGCTTCTGAAGAAAGTCAGTATAATTTCCATTATAATTGCGGACGCTGAAGCCACTTTCATTTTCCTGGTCACCAGCGGTACCGCTTTTCTGTCCATCTGCCCGCACTACACGAGATGGGTCAGAAGGATTCTGGATCTGGGAACTGTTCAGGGCGCTTTGCTGCTCCTGGCCTGTGTGGACATTTCTATTATCTATATATGTAGAAGGATCTGTTACCTGTAATATATTAGACATGTTTTATCCCTTTTCTTTTTGATTCTATATATTATGATGTTGGGGTCAAAAGATTTTGACCCCTCTGATACCGAATTACCCTGCATGCTTCCATATGTATATTTAATCGGCGTTTTCCCGTTTTTTATAATTATTATTTTTCTTATATTTTCAAGAAAAAAGGCGATAATTTACATAGATATAGATTCAGTAAGCATGTGAAAATCACAGGATACTTTTGTGGTCCTGCCGTTTTATTTTAAGGTGAGGAGTAATTGTATGAAAATTCAAAATTTTATCCAGGAGCAAATACACATGGAACATGTATCAATGAGACAAAGCAATATTGCTTTGTCTGATAATATTTCTGCAAAACCGGCTGATCTTGACCGAGCCAGTTTTGAATACACCGAAGGTATTTCGGCTGATGAAACACTTTTCGCACGCTCTCTGGCCCACAGCATTACAGAAGATGTCTGCCGCGAGAAAGGCGTTTCCGTTGAAAAGGTTGCCCAACTGAAAAAACAGGTTGAGGAAGGAACCTACGAACCGGATCCCATGGCCATTGCAAGGGCCATGTATAATCTATGAGGGCGCCTGAAAGCCTGATCCCGGTATTAGAACAGCTGTGTACTGTATTAGAACAGCTATGCCGGGTTGAGGCTGATAAACTAACCGTTGTTTCAGCTGATCATCCCGACCAGCTGGAATCTCTTTTAAATGATGAAAACATGCTTTTACTGCAGCTGCGCGGACTAGATAAAAAACGAAGTGATCTTCTTCGCAGGTCGGGTCTTGATGGTCTTACTTTCCGCCAGATTTTGATGCAGGAGGACAGCGAGGAGGCTGTGGCACTTCTCTCTCCGATCCTGGAACGGTTATCCAGCCAGGCAGAAAAGCTGAAAAAAGTAAAAGGTGGCACAGACCGTCTGATCCGGATCCGCATGAAGCAGTTAGAACAGCGCCTTTCCGGTGCGAAGCAGAGCGATCCTCATGTTTATGACAAATATGTCTGATAAAACTGTGGGGACTGCAGGATATTTATATTTTGGAGGTAATAATACTTTATGGTAAGAGCAACTTTTTCCGGTTTTAATACCGCTCTGTCCGCTCTCCAGGCCAACCAGAAACGTCTGGATATTACAGGACAGAATTTGTCAAATATGAATACTGCCGGATATACCAGGCAGCAGTTAGAGGCATCCAGCCTTAATTATACGAATCCTGTTTCCCATTATTCTAATGGGAATGAAACTGCAGTAGGCTTTGGGGTAAGCATGAACCGGGTCTCACAGATCAGAGATCCTTATCTGGATATCCAATACCGCAGCCAGTCTGCTGACTGCAGCTATACCAATCGTTTACAGACTGCCCTTAATTCCCTGTCAAAGGTACTGGACGAAACAACCATTTCCGGCATCCGCAAGGCATTTGATGATGTTCTGTCTACCCTTACAAGCATGCAGGATCCTGCAAATGTATCCGATCCCATCTATGAAAGTGAGCTGCGAACTAAAATGCAGTCTGTATGTAACCTTTTTAACCAGGCATCCAGACAGATCACACAGGCCGAACAGAATGAATTTCAAAGGCTCACAGGGGAAGGCAGCAGTGAACAGGGCGATGTGCAGAAGATCAATGACATCCTCCGCCAGATCGGCGACCTGAACGTGCAGATCAAACGTAACCAGGTTGCCGGTCATCCTTCCCTGGAACTGCAGGATGAACGAAATCTTCTTCTGGATGAGCTTTCCGGTTATATTCCTGTTGAAACCAGATATTACAAGGATGATGCCCATTCCGGGAATAACGCCTATGACTATGATGCAAATGGTGCTGTGATCGGCAAGAAGGATTGGCCTGATGACCTGGAAGTGAGCATGAATTATATTGATGCCCAGGGAAAGAGCCAGAAGCTGATCCTGGTAAATGGATCTGACCTTGGTGCTGACGGTCTCACAAAAAACTACGGTCAGTTAAGTATGTTAAAAGGCGATCACCAGACAGCTGCTTCTGTTTCTGATCCTACAAACATTTCCATCAAGTTTGAAAAAGCCCCCAGCTATCAAGGGAATGGACAGGCAGCTGCAGATGTATACGCAGAGTTAAAAGGGATCCATTTTGAAGGCGGCTCTCTTCAGGCAAGCCTGGATATGCTCCAGAAAACAGGTACCGGCAATGTGATAAATGGATCTACTGCTGTGGATGATGTCCGTGGATACCAGTATTACTCAGGAAAACTGGATCAGTTAGCTTTAACTTTCGCAGAATCCATGAATGCCATCAACAATGGCAAAAACCACACGGATCAGAATCTTTTATCTAATTCCACCAATGACTCAACAACTGGTATAACAGCCGGAAATATCGGTATCAGCAAAGGCTGGACCAGTGGAACGATCCATATTTCTACAGACGGCACCAACCGCACAGATACAATCCTTGATATGATCGCAGCTATGAAGGATACCAAGAAATTGAACGGGAAAACATTTGCTGATTATATGAATAACCTTTCCACCCAGCTGGCCTCTGATTCCAGCTCCAACCAGACTGCATTAAAGACGGGCACAACTGTTTTAAACAGTATCCAGGACTCCAGAGACTCTCTTTCCGGTGTCAGCCTGGATGAAGAAGCAACCAATATGATGGCCTACGTTTCAGCCTATAATGCTGCTTCCCGTCTGATGACTGCCCTTGATGAAGTGTTGAATACCCTGATCAGTAATACTGGTGCATAAATATAAGGAGGATTAATAAATTATGAGAGTTGTACGTTCATCTGTTTACCGCAGGTATACTTCTTCTTTAAATGATCTTCAAAGCAATCTGAATAAAAGCATGAACAAGGTTTCTACCGGCGCTGCTTATGAAACAGCTGCTGATAATCCTCTTGCTTATTACCAGGGAAAGAAAATGGATCATTTATATCAGGATGCAAAGAGTAAAAGTTCTATTTTAGGTGATATTAAAAACCGTCTGTACCAGCAGGAGCAGGGCGCAAGGGATATCCAGAAAACTTTAAGCAACAGTAAGACTTCCATGCAGTATGTGCTGGATTCCTCCCATAACAGCTCAAAAACTTCTGTCCAGACAAAAAGAGATGCTCTTCTTCAGGATGTGCAGAGCATGGTCAGCAATCTGAACAGCCAGTATCAGGATTTCTATGTTTATGGAGGAAATGATATTACAACAGCTCCGTTTTCTTTAAGCGGAGATGGAAAAACCCTTACTTATACCCATAAGTATTCAGACGGTACCACAAAGACAGTCAATATGACCATGGCTTATGATAAAAATAACAATACTTACAGTTATCATTTAAGCGATGATGACCTGAACAACCTTGTGACAGCTATGAGAGAACAAGGCCGGGTAGATATCGGTTATGGCGATATTTCCAACCGCCAGTCTCTTTTAGATACCTATACCGGAGGACTGAATATGCTTACGGGGCTTACTTCAGATTCCTTAAATGCCATGTCTGATGCGGATGCAAAGGATGCGGTCAAAGCTGCCCTGGAAACAACTCCTGTGGCACTTCTGAGCCGTTCGGTTATGGCCTGTGATAATTATATCAATGATACTACGACCGTTGATCAATTTACAGATACTATGGGCAGTGTACTTAAAGATGCAGCTAATACAGAGCATACCATCAGCACCATTTACAGCGACCTTGGCAATAAATATTCCCTGGTAGAAACTACAAAAACCCGTCTTGATACTTTAAGCGACAACCTGACAGAGGAATACAAAGACATTCTCGGAGCTGATCCTTATGAGGCCATTACAGAAATGTTCTCTTACCAGTACTCCTATTCTGCTGCTTTAAAAATGGGGTCAAACCTGATGCAGTCATCTCTTTTTGATTTTATAAAATGATACCGGTACATTGTTTACAAAAAACAAGCAAAAAATAATTTTCTATTTTCAGGTCAGAAGAAGGTGAAAATGTATGAAACCTGTGATTGAAGCAAATTTTAAACCTTTTGAATCTGTCCGTTTCCGTCAAAATGCCAGTCTGGTTTCAAAGGACCAGCTGGCAGCAAGACAGCATCAGGCGATTTCCCAATACCGCCTGAAAGTACGTCAGGCTCAAAATTACGGGATCAGTTCTCCGGAAAGCATGACCTGTATCCAGGATATCAGACAAGCTTTTAATCTCCGGGATACTGTCCAAAGAGTACATGGCACAGCAAACGTCTCTGGATCAGGAAACAGCTTTTGTGATCCATTTTCTGGCAGCCCTGACAATAATGGGCTGTATACCCTTCAGAGAGGTGAATTTGAATTTCGTGTGGCATCTGGCAATCTGGAATACGTACCAGCCCTGGAAATGACCATCATAACCTCTTATCCAAAAGTAGAGTTTGTGTATACCGGCACCCCCAATTATGTTCCACCAAAAAAAGAGCCGGATTCCCCTGCTCTTAATGTTACCATATAAAAACTGACCCCCGGAGGCTTATGCAATCATGAAGATTGATACAAAATATTACGGCGAAATTGATTATACAAAAGATGAACTGGTTGTATTTCCAGATGGTTTATTTGGTTTTTCCCAGTACCATGACTATCTTCCCCTCTCTATGGAGGAAGATGACAGTTCCCTGCTGATATTGCAGTCTGTAGACGAACCTTATGTAGCCTTTTTTCTCATCGATGCAGCAGCACTCTTTCCTTCTTATTCACCGGTTCTTCTACCGGAAGAATTATCCTTTCTGGAAGTAAATTCCAGTGATGAATTATCCTATTATGTCATATGTGCTGTAAAGAAGGATTATCTGGATGGAACCGTCAACTTGAAATGTCCTCTTGCCATTAATCCGGATACCCGCAAAGGAATCCAGGTGATCTTATCCAACGCTGACTATGATTACCGCCATACCTTACGTTCTCTTCTTGGTAAAGAGATAAAGGAACAGGACACTAAAAAAGGAGATAAATAGCCATGCTGATACTGAAACGTAAAAAAAATGACAGTATCCTGATCGGGAATGACATACGCATCACTGTACTTGACTGCGACAATGGATCTGTCAGCCTGGCTATAAATGCCCCGAAGCATATTTCTATTTTGCGGGAAGAATTGACAGAAGCAGAACGCAGCAACCTGGATGCCTTATTATCTGATACAGATTCACTGCGCTCTATTGAAAAAGGACTGAATTCTTATATGAAGAAATAGACCATAAGCTTAATGACCCGCAAACGGGTGAATACTGATAAAATGACTCTTATCTGCTATACAAAATATCATATAGCTCTTTCAGCTGCCGGCGTACGAGAGAAAAAAACTCTCTCAGACGCCGGTAAAATAATGCTCTTTTTTCCATGCGGTTTTCCCGCTCTTCTTCTTTTAATATGTCTGATCTAAGATCCAGCGCCTGTTCATCTGTTTCCGGCCCAAATTTCCCTGTCATGCCGTAGAATACATTTTTCTCCAGTATATCAAATACCTGGAGTTCTTCTTCCTCTGTCTCCATGCTGGCACATTCTTCCCGTGTTCCAAACCACATATAGCTTAAATGCAGAAGCTTCTGCGCCAGTATATTTACTTTAAATTCCTTTAGCCGGTTCTCAAGCTCCTGAAACTGGTCTTCTTCTGCTGCTTTTCTGTAAAATACATATAAGTCTGCCAGGTGGCGTATCTGCAGATGTCCTGTTACATATAGGTAAGCAGACTGGATCATCAGATAGACTAGCTGGTCTATGGCATTCCATTCATAAATGTAGTTACCATTTTCTTTCAGGAAAACACGCTGGAGCAGCTTTTCCATCCCCCTCTGGTATACCTGGGTTTTAAAAGGAAAGGTATCATAGATTTCAACAGAAAAGCGGCCTGGTATACGCATCTTTTCACCCACTCCCGGATAGAGAGTATCCGTTTCGTAGCCTATATTGACCAGATAGCCTTTTGCAAAAAGATAATCTTCCGGGTCAAGAAAAAAAAGCTTCAGAGAGCTTTCCCCTGCCATTTCCTCCCTTGGATACAGCTGTCTGCGGCTGCTGGAGGAAAGGACGAGTACCGGGATTTTTTTTAATTCCAGAAGGACCAGTATCTCCCGTTCTCCTTCTGTGCAGCTTTCGTTGAATTTCAGAATATCGCTGTAGCGCTCATAAAAGCGTGTTTTCCACCGTTCCGGCATTTTTTCATTATTTCCAAGGATTGCAAGATAGATCAGGTTTGAAATTTTGTTATAATCTGCAACCCGGAACAGCCTTTCCCAGTCCAGATTTCCATGAAGCGGCTTTAAATCATCCTGGCGCATAACAGATGCAGCCATATTTACCAGTATGCGGCCTTCATAAAAGTTTTGATTTTCCATTTAACTTCACCTGTTTTTTGATATTCTTCTGTTAAGTCCCCCATCGATCCTGCGTATCTTATCTAAAAGCTTTTCTGTGCGGCAACGCAGATCCTCAATACGCTTCTCCAGCATTTTTTCCTGCTCTGTCTTTCCTTTAAAACAGCTTTTTACATTCTTTAATGGACCTTTAGCCAGATCTCGTAGATACCGGGCCCGAAGGCTGTTTCCCGCAGTCTGCAGGATGATCTGTTCTTCACAGTCTGCATGGCGCTGCAGCTGTTCTCCCCTCATATCTAAAAGAAGAGAAGCGGAGACTGTGTCGCCGCGCTCCACTGCCTCCGCCAGTTCTTCCGTCAGACTACAAACTTCTCTTAATATATTATATCTCCTTTGAAGATATATCAAAATTGTTTCCAAGTCTGCGCTCATATATTCTCCTTTAACCGAAAACACTTCGTTCTCTCACAATATGCTGATCACCGGAAATCTTTCCTGCCTGGTTAAATGCATCTCTTAATTCAGAAAGTATGTGGCTGATCCTTGGAATCTCTTCTGCCCTGCGTTCCCTTCCTGCTTTAACACGGCTGATATCATAGATCAGGTACTCATAGATACGTTTCAGATCCTTGCTGATGGGATACTGCATATCCAGTATCTGTATTAAATACCGGACGATCCGTCCTGTTCTTTCGAGACATTCTTCAAAAGTCTCATATTTTTTATCCTCAAGTGCGATTTGTGCCATTTTCAGACGCTTCACTGCTTCATCATACAATAAAAGCAACAACTCCAGATTGCTCATAGAATAGATCGTACTTTCCTTGTACTGCTTAAACTTTTCATACATGCTTTCTTACCCCCATCAGCCACCTAACTGTGACAGGTAGCTGGACTGTGAATTCATCTGATTGATCAGCCTTTCCATCTGCGTAAACTGGCTGATATAACGGTCCTGCTCAGTTGACAGCTGGGACTGCAGGTTTGTGATGGTTTCCTGCATATCCTTTAATTCTTTATAAATACTGTTGTTAGTCAGGGTCAGGCTTAGTTTTTCAGATCCTGCCTCTTCAATAAGCACACCATAGGAATTTCCATTCTTGCTTGCATATCTGGTGGCATAAGTAGAAAGAGTACTGTCTATGGTGTTTACAATACCATGCGTGCCTGTGAACAGGTCTGATACCTTTTCCGGATCACTGTCCATGGCAGTTTTAAACTTTTCTTCATCAAATACGATCTTTCCACCTGCTGTGTAATCATCTGAGAAGGAAATTCCGATCTTTTCAAGATCGTCATAAGAAACACCGTTCATCATCATTGAAGAGAAAATGCCCTGGGTAGCATTGTCCAGATCTTTTAAAGCGCTGCTGTTGTACAGAATACCCTCTTTTGCCTTATCCTCCCAGTTTTTAATGGAATTTTCATTCATTTCATTTTTCTGGTCTTCTGTCAGAGGCTTATAATTACTGTCCGGCTTGGTTGTTGCCTGGGTGCGGACCTCATCGATCATGGCATTATAAGCTTCAATGAATTTCTTTACAGTCTCTGTCACCTTTTCTGTATCTGCTGAAGCAGTAAAGCTGACACCGCCTTCTGCTGTTGCAGAGCCTGTATTAAATGTATTCGTGGCTCTAATATCCAGACCGTCAATGGAGAAGGTATTGCTGCTGCTGGTAATGGTGGTCTGTACCCCATTATAGAGAATACTCATCTCACCATCTGTGCCATCTTGGCTTACCCCGCCGAAAATGAGATTTGCTGCATCAGTAGTATCTTTTGGATCTGCACCAAGGGTGATCTTACGGCCCTCACCTTTTTCATTGGAAGAAAGAACAAATTTATTTTCACTGCCCAGATAGGTGGCAGTTACTCCCGCATCTTTATTATTATTGATCGCAGTAAGCAGTCCGTCTACTGTGGTATCTGCAGTAATGCCTTCTATTTTTGTACCATTGACTGTAAAGTTCTCTAATGCTTTGTTTAATTCTTCTTTTGTAGTGTACTGAGGGTTCTTATCCAGTCCCAGCTTTTTCCTGTTCTCCCACAGGCTGCTTCCTGTATTGATCTTGTTTGACTGGGTAGATGTGATACCCAGAGCATTCTGGAGTTCCTTTGAGTCTGCGGATATCTGTAATGTCTGTTTGTTGTCTTTTGCAGTGCTGTCTGTTGCAGTGCTGTCTTTTGCAGTTCTGTCTGTTGCAGTAAACGTCAGGCTGCCATCCTTACCTACAGTAACCTTTCCTGAACCGAAGGCTTTATTCAGCTTTTCCTGTAAGCTCTTCGTAAATTCATCAAATTTTGATATCACTTCCTTATCGCCGATCAGTTCAATATTCTTTGTCTGTCCGCCATAAGAAACAGAAATTGATTTTCCCTTAAGATAGCCGGAAAGGGGCTGCTTTGTTATAGCTGCAGCCTCGAATGAAGATTTATTTGAAGATGCGTTAAATTCATCAAGTGAAATGCCGTTATCTATATCATCCTGATTCATCTTGCCGGAATTAAAGCCAAGACTCTTTAAAGCAGATGATGTTTCCCTGATCACACAGCTTTTTCCTTTATCGGTAATACTGTCTGTCTGACTGATCTGGATCTGATCACCATTCAGTGTAAATTTAATGCCGCTCTTTCCATCTTTTCCGAGAAATCCCTGGGAATCAAGGGCTTCATTCAGCTGTTCTACTATCTTGTCAGAACTAGCCGTATAATCAATGGTAACTGTCTCTGTTTTTCCATTGTCCAGCTTTTTTTCATAACTGGTGGGGAACGTAAAGGTTGCTTCCGTTGTAAACTGCTTATCTGTAATACTGTAGGTTCCAAATGTCAGCTTCGTTCCGGAAAGATTGGAGGTCTTTATTTCTTTATTGCTAAAATCAGACGCGCTGATGCCGCCTAAGGTAATAGCTGAATCTGTTTTCTTTTCGCCGGAGATCAATGTGGCAGATGTTGCTAATTTGTTTACTCCCAGAACTGATACTCTGGATGCAGTGTCTGCGTTTCCTGTCGCTGATATATATTTTGTATAGTCAGGATCTCCCTGTACACTGACCTGGTTTTTTGCAAAGAAATCACTGTTTTTTAAGCTCTTTGTTGCTGAATAGCTAAGGTAATTGTCCTGAAGATCTATGATCTTATTGCTGATAGAACGATATGCATCCCGCTTCCATTCCAGTTTGGTCATAGCCTGTTTCTTGGATGTGATCTTGGATGTTGTTCTTGCTGTCATCTGTTCGATCAGTGCATCCCTGTCAATACCGGAAGCTAAACCACCAAATCCTCTTAAAGCTGTATTTCCAAGACTGCTGCTTGTTCTTGATACACTTGACATATCTGCTGCTCCTTTCAGTCATGTGATGTCGCGGAGTACATAAAATGCGCCGCTTCTGTATACTTTATCCCTGTGATCCTATAGATTCTATATACATATTTCGGCGCAGCATGAAAATTTATAAGATATGGCGTGGATGTTCTTTTACTTCCATACAGGCTCTCATGGACTGACTTAAAACAGCCACACGGAATTTATTGCGGTAAAAGGTTAACAGCATCGGGACTGTCGTATTATCTGCTACAATATATTTGGGCGGCAGCCTGGTAAGCATCAGCGCCTTCACATCTGCCTGACAGCGGCTGCAGGTACAGGTATCATTGCTTTTCAGTGCGTCAAGGATCAGTTCCGGAGTAAGAATCTCCTCCATGATATTTACGACCCGGTAACTTGGACCATCTTCCTGCTTCTGCTCTTCCTGTTGTTCCGGTTCTTTCTGTACAGGTGTCCCTGCGTTTGTTTTGGGCTGCTCTATCTGTTCTTCTGTCTGTTCTTCTGACTGTTCTTCCGACTGTTCTTCCGACTGTTCTTCCGACTGTTCTTCCTGCTCCCCGGGCTGTTCTGCCTGCTCTTCTGTCTGTTCTTTTTCCAGCTCCTGGATCAGATTCTTCTGGATCTCTTCTGCCAGCTTTCCTTCTTCTCTTGGATCAACTACAGTCACATTAGCGGAAGGCACTCTTACCGGTTCTTCAGCAGCTGATCCTTCCTGCTGTGTTTCACCGGAAGCTGAAGAAGACGGCTGTGTTTCGCCAGAAGACGCAACTGGCGGCTGTGAACCTGTGATAAGGTTCAGCACATGTGAGGTTTTATTTGTTTTTTTTGCCATATTATTTCTCCCTGAAACCTATGATCTTTTCTACCTCATCTAAAAACTTTCCATAATCCTTTACAGCTGATGCTCTCGGACTGTACTCAAAAATACTTTCTCCATGGGCCGGTGCTTCTGCAATCGCCACTCCGGACCTTATTTTTGTGTCAAATACCCGGGTTTCCAGCTGCCCGGCCAGCTGCCCGGCCATTTCCAATACATCCCTGCAAAGACATGTTCTTGGATTAAAGCGGTTTAGCAGGATACCCATGATCTTAAGGCCGGGATTGATCTGTATGCGGACAGATTCTACTGTTTCCTTTAACTGTGACAGTCCAACCAGACTGAGGATATCCGATGCCATTGGTATAATAAGATAATCAGAAACTGCATATGCGTTAACTGTGAGAAGATTTAAGGCAGGGGGTGTATCGATCACAATATAGTCATAAAAATCCATTACCGGCTTTAAAACATTTTTTAAAATAGATTCTTTTTCTTCTCCCGGATTATACTCCAGACCACTGCTGCTTAATGTAATATCAGAAGGAAGGATATCGATCCCTTCTGTGCGGCTGATAGCCTTTTGTATGGATATATCTCCTTTTAATACATCCAGTATAGTAGATCCTCCTTCGGTATCCAGACCAAGGCAGAATCCAAGATTTCCCTGGGGATCCAGGTCTATACACAGAACCTTTTTACCTGCCATCGAAAATCCTGCAGCCAGCGCTGCTGATGTTGTGGTCTTTCCCACACCGCCTTTTTGATTTGAAACCGTAATGACCATTTATGTATCTCCTTTTATCCTCTCTTCTGCATACAATATTTTCTGAAAGATCTCCCTGTATTATTCTCCAAGGCGTTCCATGGATTCCTCTACCTGTTTTACCAGTTCCTGGATCTCCTGATACACAGCGGCTGACTCATTTGCCATACGTCCGATCTCATCTGCTACAACACCAAAGCCTACACCTGCTTTTCCGGCACGGCCTGCTTCAATGGCCGCATTCAGGGAAAGCATTTTTTCCATCGTAGCCGTCTGCTCCAGTCCCTTTGCCTTATACTTGATCTGTCCTACTGCATCCCGTACTTTCTTTTCCTCTTTTGCAAATGCTTCTACGCTGTCTGCATTGCTCTTCCGGTAATAAAGGGCATTAGCCCACAGATTCAGCATCTCAGCTAAAAGCTGTCCACCGGCACTTACTACTTCCTGGCTTGGGGCTGAATCATCCGGGTAATCTCCAAGGACGATACCGCCGATCACTGTACCTGCACGGAATCCTCCTACTGTAAGATCCTGGGTAAACTCTCGCAGCTCATTATGTTTTCCATTGGTATACCTGCTGTAAAAGCTGGTAAAGGAGTTTCCTCTCGTAATGTATTTTCCTTTCATATCCACTACTGCTGCTGTCATGCCTGTGACCGTTAAAAACAGATCCTGGATCCGCTGAAGTTCTTTTATATCCAGGATCTGACGGATATCCAGATTTTCTGTACTTTCATCTTTTGTAACGGTATCCATATAGGAAGTTTTCCCTGATACAGCTGATCCTGTTGCCACTTTAGAAGCTGTAACTTCATTTTTGGCTCCATTCTGGATCCACTGGGCCAGCTTGCGGTCTGTTGCCCGGATATGCTTAACCAGCACGCTTACCATATAGTTGATCTCGCCCAGGGAATTGATCGTCGGACCTTCCTGCTCCAGTTTTATAATGGCATCCCCCAGTTTCTGTTTATACCATTCATGAAATTTATGATGTTCTGTATATTCCGGATATTTTGACTGCTTCTGGAGATCCTCCTCATCTGAAAAGTGTTTCGTTACATATTCAACAAGAAATTCTCCCAGACTTGAGAGATTTTCTCTTCCCTTTCCTTTTGAGCATGCATCCAGAAGGGTATTGACTTCGTCAAAAATCTTCCTGTGCTCACTGTCGATCAATTCATTTCCTGTTACAAGATCCTGTGTTAATACATATTTTTCCATCCTTAGAGTCCTCCTTACTGCTGACTGTACTGTTTTTTAAAACGGGCAAGCAGTTCATCCATTACTGTGATCAGATGCCCGATCTCCGGCTTGGAAAGCTGTTCGTCTGCACCTAATTCTTTCCCCTTCTGCCTCATCTGCTCATTGATCAGGGAAGAGAAGATGATAACCGGGATCTTCTTTAAATGTTCGTCATCCTTGATCAGCTTTGTAAGCCTGTGGCCATCCATTTCCGGCATTTCGATATCTGTAATGACCAGATTGACCTTATCATACAGATCAGAATCATTATGTATTTGTGAAAGGTAATCCCATGCCTCCTGGCCATTGGAAAAATTCTTTACATTGGTAAATCCGGCTCTTTCCAGGGAATCATCGATCATTTTACTTAAAAGAATGGAATCTTCCGCGATCACAATAGGACTGTTGCAGATAGGGCGGTCTCCCATCTTATCTACATCTGTCACCTGTATAGTTGTTTCCGGTGCGATCTCTGCCACGATCTTTTCAAAATCCAGGATGATCACCAGCTCTTTTCCGCACTGGGCAATACCGGTAGCAACACTGTCATCTCCATTTGCAATGGTCTTATCTGGCTTCTGTATATCTTTCCATGAAATCCTGCTGATACCTTCGATACTGTCTACCCGGAAAGCGACCGTCATTTTATTAAAATTTGTTACGATAAACAGATCTCTTGGCCCATTTTCCCGGTCATCTCCTGTAAGATATTTTGCCAGGTTGATCACTGTGATCAGCTCATCCCTTGGTTTAAAGATGCCTTCTACTGCCGGGTTTGCATGAGGCATCGGTTTTACCTTTTCACTCATGATGATCTCCTGGACTTTTGCCACATTAATGCCATAAAATTCACCCAGAACTGTGAATTTCATTACTTCAATCTCGTTTGTTCCTGATTCTAAAAGAATCCCTTCTTTTTCATTTTTGACCATGATCTTCTCTCCTTTTTTCTGTAAACAGGCATGTCACAGATGGTGACACCACCATAAATGAAAGCCCTGGCTATAGATGGCGTTCCGGTCGTCCCACTGTACGCACGATCACATCGCCTGTTGCAAGATCTAAAAGCATGGTACGGGCATAATTTCCTCCTGTATCCTCTGCTGCGATACAGATTCCTTCCTGGGCCATGACTTTTTTTACACTTTCTGCATTTCTCTGCCCGATATTTCCAAAGCTGCTGTTTCCGCTGATCTCAAACATCTTGGCTCCCCCTGCGATCTTAACTACCATCCGGCTTTTTACCATACCGAATATTTTCAGCTTTCTGAGGGTTTCCCTGATGCCGCTGTCTGCAAATTTAAATGGATTGGAATCCTTTCCTTCAAACTGTGCCGGAAGCATGATGTGCAGAAGTGCTCCCAGACGGGTAACCGGATCATAAAAGGTTATCCCGATACAGGAACCCAAAGCATAGGTTATGATCCTTCCTTCCCCTCGTGAAAACTTCATATCACCGATTCCTACTTTTAATTCTGTGCCTCCGATCATTATGAAACTCCCAACCTCTCTAAAATATCGTTTAGAGAACGAATGTCCGGCAGCATGAGCAGCCAGTCAGAAAGTGCTTTTCCGCCGATCACAAAATCTGCATTGCAATACATCAGTTTATCTGTTTCATATCCATACTCAGCAATAGGTACCATTAAGATCCCACCCAGCATGTTGATGGTAGCACTTGGAACAGACAGTTCCACCTCTACATTTACAAGTTGTGAAAAAGCATTTATATAAGAACAGATAATGATGTTTCCTACTTCTACCAGTGCTGATCTGGCCATTTCGTCCATATCCAGAAAGGACTTATAACGGCTTCCAAGCAGTTTTTCCAATACCTCATTTGCAAAATCCAGGTCGAAAAGGAACAGCATCAACCCCTCAATATCACCTGACATTTTTACAAGGGCTGCTGCAACAAGCTCCTCCGCATCACCGATCCGGTTCATGGCATCATTGTATCCCAGGATATTCACAGATGGGATCGAGATCCGGAC
>ERZ840371.1753-NODE-1753-length-21259-cov-3.895303_pt1 | contig 21259 bp, 19 predicted proteins | sample MGYA00519937_ERZ840371 | MGnify/ENA primary metagenome ERZ840371 (study PRJEB31850, sample SAMEA3708873) | human gut metagenome | biome: human gut; feature: human-associated habitat; material: faeces | place: China | collected 2014 ... | reverse complement strand
ATGGTGCTTTTTGTTTTTTTATAAGAAACGAGGCTCGAAAAGAGCAATCCGTTTTACAACTGTTTTAATTTTTACTTTACAAGTATTTAAAAGAGTGTTATACTCTAACGGTAATGAAAAGCAGAGAGGTATTACCATGCATCAGGATGTTGAAAAAATACTTGTTACAGAAGAAGAATTAAACGCTATTGCTCACCGCTTGGCAAAGCAAATCACTAAAGACTATGAGGGTAAAAAACTTTTGCTTGTAGGTGTACTTAAAGGTTCTGTTTACTTCTTTACCGACCTTACAAGATATATTGATTTACCGTGTAATATTGATTTTATTCAAGCTTCAAGTTATGGTGCAGGTACTGTATCAAGCGGCAATATTCAAATAATTAAAGATATTGCTGATGATTTAACGGGTTTTGATGTTTTACTTGTTGAAGATATTCTTGATACGGGAAATACACTTAAATATATTCACGATATGCTTTCAAAACGCAATCCTGAATCTATCGGTGTTGTTACACTTCTCGATAAACCGGCAAGGCGAATAGCAGATATTAAAGCTGATTATGTAGGCGTGGATGTGCCTGACGCATTTGTTGTAGGCTATGGACTTGATTATGACCAATATTATCGTAACTTGCCGTATATAGGCGTACTTAAAAAGAGTATTTACGAAAAATAATTGCAATTTAATTTTATATGATGGTTTTCTCCTTGCGAGAAATTAAAAGGGAATCAGGTTAGAATCCTGAGCAACAGCCATTACCGTATTTGATGAAGAAAAATCATTTGCCATTGGGAAACTGAGAAGGCGGTTTTTCAAGCTATGCTATATCATAAGTCGGGAGACCTGCCACACATTTTAATTCTGCTTTTGGGCAAGGGAAAGCAATGGAGTTAAATTCCGTACTAAAGGTGCGTGCTTTCCTCTGTCTGAAAAGATGGAGGATTTTTTTATGCGAAAAAATATAGGCGTTGTTTTGGCAGTGATTATGAGCATCGCCATGCTTTGCGCCTGTTCAAATAGCAATGATTTTCAGAAAAGTGTGACAGATAATTCAACACAAATAACTGAAATGACTACCGCTTTGCAGGATGACGAAATTGATGAAGTAACAACCGATAATAAAGAAGTTACAGATACCACCGTAAAAGAAAAGGAAAAAATTACTAAGCAAAACAAAAAAGAAACTAAACCGAGCAGTCAGAAAAATAACGAAACTACCCAAAAAGGCAAAACGAAAAATAAAAAAGTAACTACTGCAAAAAAGGTTAAAAAATCAAAGAAAAACAAAAATAACAAATCAAAATCATCGGCTGTAACTACAAGCTCAACAGATGCATATGCAGCAGCTGCAACCGCAACTCATTTACATGCTGATAAGCCTACTGCAAAAATTACTTCTACCAGCTCATCTAAAAAAACTTGTACAATTACTATCGAATGTAAGTCGATACTTGATAATATGGATGATTTAAAATTAGGCCACGAAGCATATGTGCCTAAAAACGGTATTATTTTGAGTGAATACGAAGCAACTTTCAACGGCAAAGCTACGGTTTATGATTTGTTGAAAAAAGCCTGTGATGATAATAAAATTCCTTATAATGCAAAAACGACTATTTATAGCGTTTATATATCAGGTATAAATAATCTTGATGAATTTGATTGTGGTGGGGAGAGCGGCTGGTTATACTATGTTAATGGTAAAAAGCCGAATGTAAGCTGTGATTCCACCAAACTAAAAGACGGTGATAAGGTTGTATTTTCATACACCTGTTCATATAATAAATAATTTCATATTAGGAGGTTAATAAATATGAAAAAAATAATTTCTGTTGCTGTTGCACTTTGCATTGCAATTACTTCACTTTTTACAAGCGTTTATGCGATGGCTGACAGTAAGGTTACAAGTGGAGATATTAAAAAGAAGCTTAACGATACGGCAATCTATCTTTTATCTGAAAAGAAAGAGGATTTCTCTGTAAACAATGTAAAAAATCTTGTTGCTTACATCAATGCAGGCATTGATGTAAATGACTATAAGGATGAATTTACAAAGAGCGTTAAGGAAAATTTAGAGTCAAACAGCGGCAAGATTGTTGCGGTTGTAGGGTATGACGAAAATAATGGCTGGGCTCCTATTAAAGGCGAGTCGGCAGGCATTTATGCAAATGTAATCATTGCGCTTGATTATTTCGGCTTTGATGTTAAAAATTTTGAAGGCATTAACCTTGTTGAAAATTTCAAGAATGTTAAACTTAATAAAGATCATGAAAATCAATATCTTTTCTCTTCAATTTTTGCTGTTGCTGAAAAATACGGACTTGCCGATACTCTTAAAACAGCACAAAATTTCTTGTTAAATAATTACTATGAATTTGGTACAGGCTCAACTTATTATACCAGTACAGACAGTGATGCACAGCTTGTTGTTGCACTTGCACCTTATTCAAATAAATATAAGTCTGTTATTGATGATACATTAAATTGTATGGAATCATATAAAGCTGACGGCGGTTATCTTTATAACTTGGATAAGGTTTATAATTATAACACTAAAGAACTTGAAGACCCTGTAATCAGCGGTAATTCAACAGGTCTTGCTCTTGCTGCATATTCTGCTGTGAATGATTTTGATAAAGCACAAAAGATTTATAATGAATTAGTAAATAGTTTTGAATGCAAAGATGTTAAGGGCGCATATGCTTATACCGCCGGTGGTGATGAAAATGCTTTAGCCACAGCTGATGTTTTCACAGGACTTACAAAATTCTATGAGGCATTAAAAGTTAAAGAAACTAAAGATGCTTTAACTACTACCACAACAACTGCACCTGCAAATAATATCACCACAACAACTACAACATCAACTTCTCAAACAGCAGTTGCAAAAATCAAAGCACCTAAAAAGACTTCAATTAAGAAAGTTAAAGGTGCAAAGAAAGCAATTTCAGTTACTTGGAAAAAGGTAAGCGGTGTAAAGGGCTATCAAGTTCAAGTCGCAACCAATAAGAAATTCAAGAAGAACAAGAAAAACGTAACTGTTAAAAAACAGAAAACCACAAAGACTACCGTTAAAAAGCTTAAGGCAAAGAAAAAATATTATGTAAGAGTTCGTACATATAAAATAGTAAACGGTAAAAAAGTATATTCTTCTTGGTCAAAGGTTAAGAGTGTTAAAACTAAATAAGTAATAATACAGATAAAGCAGACGGTTGTGAAATCGTCTGCTTTATTTTTTGTTTAATATTGCCAAAAGTTTATAAATATGTTATAATCAACTGTGTGATTTATTATAATGTGTAATTGTTATACCTATTTATAGGTAAACGAATTCTATTGTTAAGGAGGAATTATTTTGAAAGAAGCAAAAGCAATGGCTTATGTAAATATGTATGGCGTTCTTGCTTGCCTTGAAAATCTTTGTGAAATTGATGATGAAGCAAAGGCAATTATTAAATCAATTAAAAAGCCGGTATCACTTTGCTTTGATGTAGCAAACGGCCCGTGCTGTACATTTCATTTTTCGCAAGACGGTTGCACAATCAGTGAGGGAAACTATGGCTGTACCTGCAAAATGAATTTTGCAAGCCCTGAAAAATTTAATGCTCTTATTGATAGCGGAAAGCCGGGTATGCCTACAAAAAATGTGCCACAGGTGCTTTCATTCTTGCTTGGCCCATTTACCAAGCTTACTGACAGATTAACTAAAATTTTAATGCCAAGTGAGGACGACTTGAAAAACAGAAGTTTTTTTGAAGAATCAACAGTTCTTACTTTTTATACAATAGCCGGTGCACTTTCGGCACTTGCAAATCACGACAGTGTGGCACAGCATTCGGCATTTTACACTGTTGACGGGGATATTCAAATGGGAATCACAGATGTTTGCTATGCAACTCTTCGGATTCGTGACCATAAGTTTGAAACTATTAAGGAAAAGCCTGATACTCCGCGTGCTATTATGGAATTTAAAACTATTGACCTTGCAAATGCTCTGTTTAACGGAACAGCGTCAACTATGGCTGAGCTTTGCGCGGGCAATATTTATATGAGCGGTATGATAAATATGATTGATAATGTCAACCGTATACTTGACAGAGTAGCTGTTTATTTGGGTTAAGGAGGATTGCAAATGAGTAAATTTCCTGAATATAAACACGAAAAATCACAGGAATGGTTTAACAGGGCTTTAGCTGCTATTCCATCGGGTGTATATGGCCATCTCGGCCCTTCGGAAGGGCTTTTCTTACCTATAACAAAGTGGCCACTTATGTCTGACCACGCAAAAGGTACATATTTTTGGGATGTTGACGGTAATAAATACCTCGATTTTATGTGTGCTTACGGTCCTAATGTTTTGGGATATTGCGATGATGATGTTGATAAGGCTGCTATGGAGCAGCTTAAAACAGGAAACTGCACAACTTCACCGTCTTACAAAATGGTAGAATGTGCCGAGCTTCTTAAAGATACCGTAAATTGTGCTGATTGGGCATTCTTTATGAAAAACGGTTCTGATGCAACAACATTCAGCGTAATGTGTGCAAGGGCGCATACAGGTAAAAAGAAAATGATGTTCTTTAAAGGATATTATCACGGCGATTTCCAGTGGGCGCAAAAGATTGACTATCCGGGCATTCTTCCTGAAGAAGTTGAAAACAACATTGTAGTTCCTTGGTTTGATATGGATGCTATGCAGGAAGCATATGATGCTTGCGGCGGTGATGTTGCAGGACTTATTGCCCAGCCGTATGACCACGGTAACTTCTTTGATAATGTGTGTGCTACTAAAGAGCAATGGGCAAAAGTTCGCAAGTTCTGTGATGATCACGGAATGGTACTTATTATTGATGATGTTCGCACCGGCTTCCGCCTTGATATTGCCGGTTCAGACCATTATTATGGCTTTAAAGCAGACCTTATCTGCTTTTGTAAAGCACTTGCAAACGGCTATAATATGTCGGCTGTTTGCGGTGGTGAGCATATGAAAAATACAGCTTCTTCCGTTGTATACACAGGTTCATATTGGATGAGTGCGGAGCCTTTTGCCGCTTGCCTTGCTTGTATACCAAAGATGAAAAAGCTTGATACACCTAAAATGTTTAGGGAAATGGGTACAAAACTTACAAACGGATTTAAAGAAGCAGGTAAACAGCACGGTTTTAATCTTGTAGTTTCGGGTGAGCCGGCACTTTTCTATTTGCGAATTGCTAATGATGACAGCCTTATGCTTCACCAAGAATGGATTGCCGAATGTGTATCAAGGGGACTCTTCCTTGCGTCACATCATAATCACTTTATGAATGCGGCTGTAACCGATGATGATATTAAACTTGCAATTGATATTGCAGAAGATGCATTTTCGGTAGTTGCAAAAAGGCATCCTGAAATGCCGGGACTTATTAAATAATTAAATGTAATTGGAAAATTTATATATTTGGAGGGGTAATTTATGCCAGCTAATTACAAGCCATTTGATAAAGAAGAATGGCTACGCCTTGAAAAAAAGGCTGACGAATTAAGAAGACTGACTATCCAAACAGCTATTTGGGGCGGTTCGGGCCATTTGGGCGGTGCGCTCAGCGCTATGGATGCAATGACTATTTTGTATCACCGTTTTATGAAGCTTGATGTTAATAATCCCGAACTTCCTGATAGGGACCGTTTTGTTCTTTCGAAAGGTCACGCAGCAGTAGGATATGCACCTGTTATTTGCGATTATGGCTTTATGCCTATTGATGAACTTAAGATTTTTAACCTTACCGGTGCTAAAATCGGAATGCATCTTGATTGCAATAAGGTTAAGGGTATTGACTGCTCAACAGGTTCGCTCGGCCACGGGCTTTCACTTGCTGTCGGCTTTGCACTTGCAGGCAGAGTTAACGGTATTGATTATATGAACTATGTTTTAACCGGTGACGGTGAACTTAACGAAGGTTCAAATTGGGAGGCTGCAATGAGTGCGGCACAGTTCAAGCTTTCAAATGTAGTTGTTCTTGCCGATGTTAACAAATGTATGATTGACGGCAGGGTTGATGATGAAATGAAAGTTGAACCTGTTGACAAGAAGTTTGAAGCATTTGGCTTTAATGTTATCCGTGTTGACGGTCATAATTTTAAAGAACTTAATGATGCTATTGAAAGCGCTATTAAAAATCATCAAAACGGCGGCGATAAGCCGACTGCTATTGTAATGGATACTTTCAAGGGTGAAGGTGTTGACTTTATGAAAGATAATTACTTGTGGCATTATGGCTCACTTGATGAAGAAAAAACCAAGCAGGCTTATGCAAGCCTTGATGCATATTATAAAGAACGCTGTGAAAGAGCAGAGAAGGAGGCGTAAGCAATGGCTGGAATGACATATACAATGACTGATACCACAAAACTTTCAACTGCTGAATGTTACGGTATTGCACTTTGTGAGCTTGGTGAGGAGCATAAGGATGTTGTTGCCCTTACTGCTGACCTTGCAAAATCAACTAAAATCGGTATGTTCGGAGAAAAATTCCCTGATAGATTTTTTAATGTGGGTATTGCGGAACAAAATCTTTTCGGCGTAGCAGCAGGTATGGCTAAAAACGGACTTATTCCTTTTGCTTCTACATTTGCAATTTTTGCTTCTGCCCGTTCTCTTGACCAGGTGCATACAGATATTTGCTATCAAAATGTTCCTGTAAAAATTATTGCAACACACGCTGGTACTTCGTTTGGCCAGGCAGGTTCAACACACCATTCACTTATTGATATGGCTTGTATGCGTGTTTTGCCTAATATGACGGTTATTTGCCCTTGTGACGGTTCTGAAACTTATCACGCAGTAAAGGCCGCTTATGATATTCCCGGTCCGGTTTATATCAGAATTAACCGCGGTTTTGACCAGGTTATTTACAAATCACCTAATGATTGCAAGTTTGAATGGAATAAAGCCACACTTATGAATGACGGTACTGATATTACAGTTATCGCTTGTGGCTCTTGTGTGTTTGAAGCTATGCAGGCGGCTCGTATGATGGAAGCTGATGCAGGCTTGAAAGTAAGAGTTCTTAATATGCACACCATTAAGCCGATTGATGAAGAAGCTGTAATGGCTGCAATTATGGATACAAGAAGAATTATTACTGTTGAGGACCACGAAGTTATGGGCGGTTTAGGCTCGGCAGTTGCAGAAGTAGTGGCAAAAAGCGGTAAGGCTTGTGCATTCAAAATGCTCGGTCACCAAAATGCTTTTTCAACTATCGGCTTGCAGGAAGACCTTCTTGCCATGGCAGGTATTGATGCAAACGGTATCAGCGAAGCTATCGGCGAAATGATGCACGCAGATTTTGAAGCTGATGATGCGTGGGACGACGAATTCTAATTTGTTGCCGTATCATTATTTTGAAATTGAAAGGAGTGTATCTTTATGGCAAGTGATGAAACTCGCTATACCAATAAAATATTTATGGCAGCGGCATTGCCGCTTATGAAAACCATTGCCACAGATGTACCTGAACTTAAAAAGAAATTTGAGGGCGTAAACGCTATTTACCAAGTTTCAGCTAAAGTAAACGCAGAGGATAAAGAGGCGGTCCATTTTATTGTTGAAAACGGTGAATGGAGTGTTAAACTCGGCGAATATCTCGGTCAAGAAAAAATTGATGCCGAACTTGCATTTTCTTCTATGGAGAAAATGAATGAATTTATGAAAGGTAAAATGACTTCACTTCCGAAAATGAAGATTAAGTCATTTGGTAAATTCACAAAGTTTATGGCTGTGCTTTTAAAAATGTCTTCACTTTTAAGCATTGCCGAACCGCCGGAAAATGACGAAGAACTTTCACTGCTTCTTTGCAAGCTGTATTTTTACTTGCTTTCTTCCGGTATATCGCAGCTTAATAAAATGGGTCATCCGCAGGTGCATGATTGGGCGCTTAAAAGCCCTGACCGTTGCTATCAGTGGGCAGTTGAGGGGCATCCTGAATGTACTGCATATATGCGTGTTAAAGCAGGCAAATCAAGAGCCGGCAGGGGCGAATATAAGCGTTCAAAGCCATTTTTCTGTATGAAATTTGACTGTGCAACTTCTGCTCTTAAAATTTTGCTCGGTACAGGCGATATGTTCCAAATGACAGCAAACAAGCAGCTTATAATGGAGGGCGCGCCGGAATTTGGTGTGCAAATCGGTGATTATATGATGCTTGTCGGCAATTTGGCAAAATAAGATAAAATTGAAAACACGCTGGTAGACTTTGAGAAAGTGAGATAAATTTTGTATTTTGTGAGTGGGAGCTGTACGATGGTACTGCCCCCTAACAAAAGACAAAAAGCGCCAAAGACGGCAAGGACTCGATTTCCTTGCCGTCTTTCACAATCCCTTTGAGTGCGGCAAGTTGCACTCACCGTCTCACCTGTTGGTTCGGTCGGTGCTTCTGCACTTTGTGCAGAGGTCTCCACCGGAGACCCGCACCCTTTGCAAGTGAGGCAAAAAAGTTTATTTATTTTATTCGGCGCGCTTTAGCCACTTTATCGACAGTCTAGCGGTTTGAATTATTTAACTTTAACGCTTTTAGCTTTTGACCAAGCCGAGTAAACTTTCTTTCCGTTTACTACTTTATATGTGCGCATGCGTACATAGTATTTTTTCTTGCTCTTAAGCTTTTTAATTGTTGCAGAAGTTGATTTTGTGCTTTTAACGGTAATTGTTTTATTACCCTTTTTAAACTTCTTGTTTGTTGAATACTGAATTTGGTATCCTTTTATACCCTTAACCTTTTTCCAAGTTACTTTTACTGATTTCTTGCCTGCCTTTGCAGAAGCAACTTTTACCTTTTTATTATTTTTAGGTGCTGCCGGCTGTGCTATGGTTTGCGCTGCCGGAGCTGAAGTTGAAGTGCTTGGAGCAGGAACCGGCTGTGCAGGTGCAGGCGACGGTGCAGGTGTTGGGTTTGGAGTTGGATTTGGCACAGGTGTTGATGAAATAATTGTTACAGGTATAGTGGTTATAACACTGTGGCACATAATATATATCAAGTTATTTCCGCCGGCTGTCCATGGTGTTTTATATTGATAATCATAATGATCATCTATATCAAGCCAATCTTCAGAGTCATTGACATTTATAAAATGATAATATGTATCCTTCTCGTCTTCATCATAAATTCCCTGGCAGATATAAGTATCCGATGTACCGTTTTTGTAATAAATTACGATTTTTGCACCCGGCTGATAAATTGTATAATCATAATAGTAATCGCCGTCGTCATATGTATGTTTATCCTTATCGCTTACAGTGATGTTGCCGATGTATTCGATTGAAGCAACCGGGTTTTCAACAATATCAACTGTGAAAGGAACATCTATATTGTATACTCTGAAAGAACATTGAACATCATTGTCTGGTTTAAGATGATTTTTGCTTTGCGAAGTAGAAAAATCCAGATCATAATCAAAATGATTTCCGTCACTGTCAACAAAAGTATAGTAATTATTATCATAAGTGTATACTGTCTTTGTACCGCCAGTTTTGGATACAGTAAGTGTGTTGCCTTCAGAATATATTACATTCCAAAAATTGTAATGGTCATATGCTTCACCATTATCATCAATATCAATGTAGCTGTCATAACCTTGGGTTAAAGTGTGCTTTTCGGCAAGGGTGAATGTAATGCCGGATATATCGAAATCTTTAATGTCGATTGTGAAAGGAACATCTATATTATAATCATCACTACGAACAGTAAAGTAACACTGAACATTATCTCCCGTTTTAAGATGATTTCTGCATTGCGCTGAATCGCAGTCAATCCGGTAAGGGAATAAGTTTCCGTCACCGTCAACGAAGCTGAAATCGTCTTCGTCATCTTCGTTTGCTTTGGTGTTTTTGCAGGTGTATGTAACTTTTGTTCCGTCTTCTTTAGTTTCGGTAATGGTGTTGCCTTCGCTGGAAATTACATTGTCTAAATAATAGTGATCATATTCATCACCGTTATCATCAGTATATATACTGCTGTCATAACCTTGGGTTAAAGTGTGCTTTTGGGCAAGGGTGAATGAAAAGTTGATTTTTGTTTTATCAACTTCATCATCTTTGTAATCAAATTCACTTGCTTTTACTGTGTTTTTGCCCAATTTAATTGAGCCGCTTTCAATATCTTTCGCAAATGCTGAAAAATTGACACAAAGCACAGATGTCAAAATCATCACAGCAGAAAGAAATAAACTAATAACTTTTTTCATAAATACACTCCTTTTCAATTTGTTAACTGTTATTAGATGTTTTGATTATACCATATTTTAACAAATAAACAAATATTTTATTTTTATATTTTTTGTGTAGATTTTATTTATCTATTGTGATAATATATTTCTATTGTTAAAAAGAGGTATAGAATATGGCTTTAAAAGCGAAGTCGAAAAAGACCGGAAAAATAAATAAAAAAAGTAAAATTATTGCAGGTGTTTGTGTCTTGCTTGCCGTGGTGCTTGGGGTAACGGGCATTTTGCTTTCGTTTTACGGAAATGAAACTGCTTGCTATGATTTCGGCAAGGACAGGGCAAGGGGATATGATTTATCCGAGCATAACGGAAAGATTGATTGGCAGGCATTAAAAGACGAGGTTGATTTTGTATTTATCCGTGTTGGGTATCGGGGATACGGAACAGGTAAAATATGCACCGATAAATGCGCTAAAGATAATTTTAAAAATGCGCAAAAAGCCGGAATACCGTTCGGCGTATATTTTTATTCGCAGGCAGTTGATGAAAAAGAGGCAGAGGAAGAGGCAAGATTTGTTATTAAAACAGTTGCAATGTACAAGCCTAATTTGCCTGTTGTGATAGATTATGAATACCCGATTGATGAAAACGGGGATAACACCGGCAGAATGTGGGAAGCGTCACTTTCAAAAGCCGAATGTACAAAAACTATAAAAGCATTTTGCGAAAAGATTGAAAAGTTCGGTTACATTCCGGGTGTTTATGCATCATCATATCTTTATGATAATGATATAAACACAAAGAAGCTGCCTAAAAGCACTGTTGTTTGGGTGGCAGATTATAACGAAAGTGTTTCAACTTCAAGTCCGTATCATATTTGGCAGTATTCAAGAACGGGTAAAAGCGACAGTATTGAAAGCAAATATGTTGATTTAAACTATTGGTACAGTAAAAAACAAAAGGGATAATAAAAGGAGAGAAAAATGAAAAAGATTAGCAAAATAATTTCGGTAATGCTTGTGTTTGCTATGCTGTTTCAGGCACCGTGTGCATTTGCAAGTGTTAAAACCAAAAGCAAGTACACAGGTATTACATATACCCACGCATCAAGATTTGATGATAAAGATTTGATTTACGGTATGGATATTTCACACCATAACGGAAAAATCAATTTTAAAAAGGTAAAAAAAGACGGAATAAAATATGTTTTTGTTCGTGTGGGATACACAGGATATACAAAGTCGGGCTTTTCGCTTAATTATGATAAGAAATACAAAACATATATCAAAGACGCAAAAAAAGCAGGGCTTATGGTAGGTGTTTACTGGTATTCGCAGGCTAAAACCGTAAAAGAAGCGAAGAAAGAAGCAAACGCACTTTTAAAAGCCATAAAAGGATATGAATTGACTATGCCCGTTGTTTTCGACTATGAATTTGCAGATACAAGAGCGGGCAGGCTTGACAGCGCAAAGCTTTCAAAAACCAAAATGACAGCTAATGCGCTCGCATTTTTAAACACCGTATCAAATGCGGGATATGACGCTTGCATTTATGCCAGCGAAAATTTCTTTTTAGAGCATTTATATCCTAATGATATTTCGCAAAGCTATAAAATTTGGCTTGCAAATTACAGCAAAAAGACGAATTACAAGGGCGATTATGAATTTTGGCAGCATACCTCAAGAGGAAGAGTTAAAGGTATGAAAGGCAATGTTGATATTAACTTTTGGTACAAGGGTGAGGATACAACATTTATCGGCACAAGGGTATATACCGGCCAGCCTATTCAATGTGATGTTGCACCTGTCGTGGTAAACGGAAATGAACTTGTAAAAGATGTGGATTACACATTGACTTACAGCAATAATGTGAATATCGGCAAAGCACGCATTACTTTAAAAGGTATCGGAAAGTATAAAGATTTAAAGCAAATATATACTTTTAACATTGTACCTAACAGGGTTAGCGGCGTTAAGTATGTTTCAAGTACGGATAATTCGTTAAGCTTAACCTGGAATGAGGTTTTGGGTGCGCAGTCTTATGTTATCACTGCAGAAAGTTTAAATAATGACGCAACCTTTAAGCAGACTGTTTACGGTAAAAGCGGTACTATTGACGGGCTGATTGCAGGTAATCAGTATATAATCACCGTTTGTGCGCAGTGTGTTGATTCATCAAAAAAAGCATTTTTGGGTGAAGTATCAAATTATGTATCGGGCAAAACTACGGGAACTAAAATCAGCGGCATAAAAGCAAGTGAAAGGGAAAATACATCACTTACTTTATCATGGTATTTGATAGACGGATGCGAAAGCTATAATATTTTTAAATATGACGCACAGGCAAATGAATATCAATTCATAGGTCAAACATTTAATAATCAAAATACATTTAAGGTAACCGGCCTTAAAGATGCAAGCGAGTATAAGTTTAAAGTTCGTGCAAATAAGGCGAATGTAGCTTGCGAAGAAAGCGATGTTTTCAGCACGGTAACAACGCCAAAGAGGGTTTCAAACAAATCAGTTAAAAGCCGAAGCAGACGCAAAATCACATATTCATTCAAAAAAGTGAATGCCACCGGTTATGAATACCAGTGGTCTACTTATAGAAATTTCAAATATAATTTTAAAACAAAAACCACCAAATCAACTCGTGTAACTATCAAAACAGCGCAAAGCAGGAAGAGATATTATGTTCGTGTTCGTGCTTACAAGCTTGATGAAAATAAAAACAAAGTTTACGGAAGTTGGTCAAAAGTTAAAAGAGTTAAAGTAAGATAGTTTTGGGTGAAGATATGAGCAGAGAATGGATAAAAAATTTAAGAAATATCGAACCTTATATTCCGGGGGAGCAAAGTAAGGATAAAAATATAGTTAAAATAAATGCAAATGAAAATCCATATCCTCCGTCACCAAAAGCAATGGCTGTGCTTAAAAGCTTTGATGCAAATAATTTGCGTTTTTATCCAAATGCAAATTCAACAAAGCTTAAAGAGGCTATTGCAAAGTTTTACGGGGTTGGGGTTGAAAATGTATTTGTCGGCAACGGCTCTGATGATGTGCTTGCGGTTGCTTTTCAGTCGTTTTTTAACAGCGATAAGCCGATTGTGTATCCCGATTTAACATACAGTTTTTATCCCGTTTGGTGTTCTCTTTTCGGCATTAAGTATAAAACTTACCCGGTGGATGATAATTTCAGGATAAATCCCGAAGATTACAAAGAGCAAAACGGCGGTGTGGTTATTCCTAATCCCAATGCACCTACTTCGCTTGGCGAGGGGCTTGATTTTGTAGAAAAAATACTTGATTATAATAATGACAGCGTTGTTATTATTGACGAAGCATATGTTGATTTCGGCGGCACATCAAGTGTTTCGCTTATTGAGAAATATGAAAATCTGCTTGTAACCGGTACATTTTCAAAATCGCGCTCACTTGCAGGGCTTCGTATAGGCTTTGCAATCGGCAGTAAAACCCTTATTGATGTTATGGAAGCGGTTAAGAATTCATATAATTCATATACGGTGGATTCTCTTTCAATTGAAATGGGAACAGCCAGCATTGAAGATAAAGAATATTTTGAAGAAACCTGTAAAAAAGTAATTAAAACAAGAACGAGGGTTACAGATGAACTCAGACTTCTCGGCTTTGATGTGCTTGATTCGCAAACAAATTTTGTTTTTGCAACTCATAATGAGCATAATATGAAATCACTTTTTGAATATCTTAAAACTCAAAAAGTTTTTATCCGCTATTTTTCTTTGCCGAGAATTGAAAATTATGTAAGAATTACAATAGGCACAGACAGGGAAATGGATATTTTCCTTGAAAAAACGAAGGAGTTTATTTTAAATGACAGCAAGTAAAAAAGGCGCAATTATTTTACTTTGGATTTTGAATATAATCAATATCCTTGCAGGCGCAGTATCGCAATTTAAAATTTTGTTTAAAAAAGATATTGATTCGATTATTCCGATAAATGCCCCGCTTTCAGTTAATCAAATTTTAATGGTGAATTTTTTAGTGCTGATTATTATATGCGTGCTTATCTCCGTGATTTTGACTTATCTTGTAACGGATATTGCATATTCACCGATTGAAATATTGCAAAATTTTTCACCTTTGTTTTTAATTCCGAGTGCGGTTGTTTCACTTGTAGGAATTTTTAATGCTCTCAGGGCAGAAATTTTTTCTGATAAAATTTGGCTTATTGCAGGGATAATAGTATATTTGGCAGTAAGCATTATTGAAATTTCATGCTTAATAACGGTTAAGGAAGACGCAGAAGATTAAAAATAAGCAAAACAAAACCCGTCAGGTTTAACCTGACGGGTTAATTTTATATTCAAATTAAAGATGGAATACAATATCGTCACTCTTTTTATTAAAAATCCAAACGCCGATTGCAAGTGTAAGAAATGAAACAACGGTTGCATAAAGAAGCAATTTATAACTAATCATATAACCGTAAAGTACACATTGCCTGAACATTTCAATCATTGAATAAAGAGGGTTGATTTTGATAATAAGTCTTGTCCAATGGCCTGTAATTCTTGTGAAAGGATATACAATAGGAACCATATAGAAAAGAAGCTGAGTTAAAACATCCCAAATATATTCAACATCCCTGAAATATACGCCGATAACCGAAAGAATAAGGCCAACACCCGTACAAAATACAAGTAACAAAAACATCGGCACAACGCAAACAAATACATAAGGTGTAATGTGAAGATTTGAACCGCCGCTTATACCTGTAAGCTTGAAGAATATCCATACACATATAAGGCAAAGGATTGATATTGCGAATGTTACAAAGTTGGAAAAAATTGAAGAAAGCGGATACATATATTTAGGAACATATACTTTCTTAATAATTCCGGCATTTCGCCTAAACGAAGTCATAGCCTGCTTTGTGGAAGAGGTGAAGAAGCTGAAAAGAAGTCGGCCTGTGAAAAGATACACAGGGAAACAGATAACATGCTTGTTCGACCTGCCGAAAATTCCGCCGAATACAACGGAAAGAACTATCATCTGCAAAAGCGGCTGAATAAAGCTCCAAAGAATACCGAGCCATGAATTTCTGTATTTTAACTTGACATTTTTTGCTGTAAGTTCCTTTAACAAATTTTTGTATTTCTTAAAGGTCTTAAGATTACGGTCAAGCTCTTGATTACTTGTACTCATAAAAGCACCTCATTACTATATTGTCTTAACGATTTTGCATTATAACACAATATGTATCATTTTTCAACAAAAATAATGTTAATTAACTTTGTTTGAACATTTGTGCAATGTCGAGCGCTGTCTTTCTGGCAGACATATTGCCGTCTATAACAATATCTGCACACGCAAGATATTTTGCTTTTCTTTCATCATAAAGTGCCTTTGCTTTTTCTTTATTTTGGAAAAGGGGACGGTTGGTATTATTGCCTATTCTTTTGCAAATTGTATCAAAATCTGCGTCGAGGAATACGATTTTGCCTGAATTTTTAACTGCATCAACATTGCGCTGAAAAGTCATTGCACCGCCGCCGGTTGAAATAACGGCATCTTTCATTTGTGCAACTTCCTTGCACACTTCCCATTCAAGGTCGCGAAAATATTCTTCACCTCTTGTGGCGAAAATTGCTTTAATCGCAACACCTTGCTTTTTTTCAACCATTTCGTCCGTATCAACAAATTTTCTGCCTGTTATTTTGGCAAGCTCTGTGCCTACAACGGTTTTTCCGCTTCCCATAAAGCCACATAAAATTATATTCATATCTTTTCCATTTCCTCTTGTGTTATTTTCAAAACTTTTTTAATTTCATCTATTGAAAATTCAATGTCAAACCAAATTTCCTGTGCTACTGCGGCTTGCCATACAAGCATTGGAAGTCCGTTTGAATATTTTATGCCGAAATCTTTTGCGTATTTTAAAATGAGCGTTTCCTGCGGATTGTATACTGCGTCAAAAACAGCCTTGCATTTTTCAACCTTTTCTTTCGGCAACACGCTTGCGTCAACTTTCGGGTACATTCCCACCGGTGTTCCGTTAATAAGCAAGTCGAATTCGCCCTCAACTTCATCAAGTGTGATAACTTCAGCATTTTTTTGAAGTTTTTCGCTTATTTCTTTTTTAATAAGATTTGCAGTAGGAATATCATCTGCCCTTACTGCAATAGTTAAATTTGCGCCTGCAAGTATGCTTTCAAATGCAAACATTCTTGCAACACCGCCGCTTCCGCAAAGAAGAACATTGCCCCCAAGCTTAATATCCGCCATTTCAAGTGCACGCAAAAAGCCGAAGCAATCGGTGTTATGTCCTGTTGCTTTTCCATTTTCGATTTTAACCGTGTTTACGGCACCGAAAAGCTCTGCCCTTTGTGATAAAGTATCAAGCATAGGTATGATTTTGGTTTTGTGCGGAATGGTAACATTAAATCCGTCAAGCTTTTTAAGTTCACTGTATTTTTCTTTCAAGTTTTCAGGTGCAATTTCATTTAAGCTGTAATTTGCGTTAATTCCTTTTAATTTGAAAAGTTCATTATGAATAACAGGTGACATTGAATGACCTAAAGGATAGCCTATTAAACAAAAATTATTCATAAATATTCGCCTCTTTAAAAATAGTTTAAATTAGTTATTGACAAGTCAAAAATTATTTTATAATATGATAATAACATAATGAACTAATTTAAACAACATTTTTTTGAGGTGAGCATTATTATGGTATTTGAAAAATTAAAGGAAATCTTGGCAGAACAGCTTGATGTTGATGCAAATTCAATCACAAGGGAAAGCTTGCTTATTGAAGATTTGGGAGCAGACAGCCTTGACGCGATTGATATTGTAATGTCTGTTGAAGATGAATTTAAACTTGAAGTGCCAGATGAAATTATTGAAAAAATTGAAACAGTAGGCGATATGCTTAATTTTATTGAAAACAATATTTAACAGCAGATATGCGTTTAAAGCCACAGTCCTTTTAATAGACGGACTGTGGCTGTTTTTTCTATTAGCTCCAATTATTAAACAATATTTTACAAAAGTATAAAATATATTGGTATAATTTTTATATATATTGACAATAAGTTTTAAAAGTTATAAAATGAGCATAGGCGTAATTTTGGCAAATTTTGAGAGGGGTAGCTTATATGTCAAAAGAAAAATATATTATGGCTCTTGACCAAGGAACGACTTCATCAAGAGCGATTATTTTCAATAAAAAGGGCGAAATTGTAGCTAAAGCACAAAATGAATTTGCCCAGCATTATCCGCAAAACGGTTGGGTTGAGCATGACCCTATGGAAATTTTGTTTTCACAAACAAGTGCAATGCTCACCTGTTTAAGACTTGAAAAAGTTGACCCGAAAGATATAGTGGGAATAGGAATAACAAACCAGCGTGAAACCACAATTGTGTGGGAAAAGGAAACGGGGAAGCCGGTTTACAACGCTATTGTTTGGCAGTGCAGGCGTACCGCCCCTATATGTGAGGAACTTAAAGCCGAGGGATTATCAGATTATATTAAAGATACCACAGGGTTGCTGATTGATGCATATTTCAGCGGCACTAAAATAAAATGGATTTTAGATAATGTTGACGGCGCAAGGGAAAAGGCAGAAAACGGCGAACTTCTTTTCGGCACGGTTGATACTTGGCTTATTTGGAATTTGACGGGCGGCAAAGTGCATGTTACGGATTATTCAAACGCGTGCAGAACAATGCTGTTTGATATAAATAAGCTTTGCTGGGATGAATATTTATGTGAAAAGCTTGGAATACCTATGAGTATGCTGCCTGAAGTTAAACCTTCAAGTTGTATTTACGGTAAGCTTGCACATATTACAGGTATTGAAGATATTGCCGAAGTGCCGATTGCCGGTGCTATCGGTGACCAGCCGGGCGCATTGTTCGGCCAGGGCTGTTTTAAGTCGGGGCAGGCTAAAAATACATATGGCACAGGCTGTTTTCTTTTAATGAACACAGGCAAGAAAAAGGTTGATTCAAAATCAAATCTTCTGTCAGGTATTGCCTGGGGCGTAGGTGATGAAATTACATATTCGCTTGAAGGTTCGGCTTTTAATGCCGGCTCTGTAATAAAGTGGCTTCGTGATGAAGTTGAACTTATTAAAACTGCGCGCGAATGTGACATTTATGCCGAGCAGGTTGAGGATTCAAACGGGCTTTATTTTGTTCCCGCTTTCACCGGTTTGGGTGCTCCGTATTGGGATATGTATGCAAGGGGAATTATGGTAGGTTTAACACGAGGTGTTAATAAAAAGCATATTTGCCGTGCGGTGCTTGAAAGCATTACATATCAGATGACGGATTTGCTTGAAGCTATGATGAAAGATTCAGGCATTGTGCTTAAAGATTTAAGAGTTGACGGCGGAGCTTCTGTTTCTGATATTATGATGCAAATTCAGGCTGATATGACAGGTGTCAATGTTAACAGGCCTAAAAATGTAGAAACCACCGCTTTGGGCGCTGCATATTGTGCCGGCCTTGCAACAGGTGTTTGGGACAGCCTTGAAGAAATTGAAGCAAACCGTGCTGTTGATAAAATATTTGTTCCTTCAATGGAAATAACAAAAAGAAACGAAAAATATTCCGATTGGAAGCGTGCTGTTGAACGCTCGCGCAATTGGGAAAGATAATATTAAATAAAGGAGAGATTTTATTATGGGTAAAGTTGTTTGTCCTTGGGATACTTTAATCAATTTTGTTACAGATGCATTTGTGGGTTACGGTATACCGAGAGAAGATGCTGAAATTTGCACCGATATTTTGCTTGAATCAGACAGGCGCGGAATTGAAAGCCACGGTTGTAATCGTTTCAAGCCGATTTATCTTGACAGAATTAAAGCAGGTATTCAAAAACCTGTTACAGAATTTGAAATTGTGAAAGAAACACCGTGCACTGCGGTTGTTGACGGTCATGACGGAATGGGCCAGGTTATCGGCTATAAATCAATGCAAATGGCTATTGATAAGGCTAAAAAATACGGTATGGGTATGGTAGCGGTTCGCAATTCCTGCCATTACGGTATTGCCGGTTATTATGCAACCATGGCTACAAAGCAGGGTTGTATCGGTATTACCGGTACTAATGCCCGCCCGTCAGTTGCACCGACTTTCGGTGTTGAGGGTATGTTTGGTACAAATCCGCTTACAATCGGTATTCCGACTGATGAAGATTTTGATTTTGTTATCGACTGCGCAACTTCAATTACTCAAAACGGTAAGATTGAGTATTATGAAAGAATAGGCGAAGATGTACACCCGGGTACTATTATCGGCAAAGACGGTAAGGAAATCAGCGGTGACGCAGGCGAAGCACTTAAAAAGATTCGTTCAGGCGACGCGGCACTTACAACACTCGGCGGCATAGGCGAAGCTTTAGGCGGATATAAAGGCTATGGCTATGCTATGGTAATTGAGCTTCTTTCTGCTGTTTTGCAAGACGGTAATTACGGCAAAGCACTCAATGGTAAGGATGAAAACGGAAATCTTGTTCCTTATCATCTCGGTCATTTCTTTATTGCTATTGATACGGGCCATTTTATCGGTGAGGATGAAACAAGGAAGAAAGCAGGCGAAATTATCCGCTCGGTTCGTAACTCGCAAAAAGCACCGGGATGCGACAGAATTTACACAGCCGGCGAAAAGGAATGGGATATTTGGCAGCAGCGTAAGAACAGCGGTGTTCCGATTAACGAATCTGTTCAAAAAGAGATGACTGAAGTTCGCGATGAACTCGGCCTTACACAGTATAAGTTCCCTTGGGAATAATATATAAAGCTTAAATATGAGGTGACACAAACTATGGATTATCGTAAGGAATCATTAAAACTCCACGGCCAGTGGAAAGGTAAAATAGAGGTAAATGCAAGGGCAAAGGTTAATGATAAGGACTCGCTTTCATTGGCATACACACCGGGTGTAGCAGAACCGTGCCTTGCTATTAAAGATGATTATAACAAGAGCTGGGAGCTTACAAGGCGCTGGAATATGGTGGCAGTAATTACAGACGGTACTGCTGTTTTGGGCCTTGGTGATATTGGCCCTGAGGCAGGTATGCCGGTTATGGAAGGCAAATGTGTGCTTTTTAAAGAATTCGGTGATGTTGATGCATTTCCGCTTTGTGTGCGCACAAAAAATGTGGATGAATTTGTTGAAACCGTTTATAATATCAGCGGTTCATTCGGCGGAATAAATCTTGAAGATATTTCGGCTCCTCGTTGTTTTGAAATTGAGGAAAAGCTTAAAGCAAAGTGCGATATTCCTATTTTCCATGATGACCAGCACGGTACGGCAGTTGTTGTTTCAGCGGCTCTTATCAATGCAACAAAGCTTACAGGCAAAAAACTCGGTGAATGTAAAGCTGTAATCAACGGTTCGGGTGCGGCAGGCATTGCAATTGCAAAGCTTCTTATGACTTTGGGTCTTCGCGATGTTATTCTTTGTGACAGAACAGGCGCTATTTATGAAGGCAGGGATAATCTTAACCCTTCAAAGCAAGCTATTGCGCAGGTTACAAATAGAGAAATGACAAAAGGTACACTTGCACAAGCAGTTAAGGGTGCGGATATTTTCATCGGTGTTTCAGCACCGGGTGTTCTTACACAAGATATGATTAAAACTATGAATACCGACCCTGTTGTACTTGCTATGGCAAATCCTACACCTGAAATTATGCCTGATGAAGCTAAAGCGGCAGGTGCTAAAATTGTAGGAACGGGTCGCTCTGATTTTCCAAATCAGATTAACAATGTTGTTGCATTTCCGGGAATTTTCCGCGGCGCACTCGATGTAAGAGCAAGCCAAATCACAGAAAATATGAAAATTGCCGCAGCGTATGCCATTGCATCTCTTGTCGATGATGATAAGCTCAGCGTTGATTATATTCTTCCTTATGCATTTGATGAAAGAATTAAAGATACGGTAGCAAAAGCAGTTGCAGACGCAGCAATTAAAGACGGAGTTGCACGCGTATAAATTTTATAAAATACTGTAAGGCTTTGAGAAAGTGAGATAAATTTTGTATTTTGCGAGTGGGAGCTGTACGATGGTA
>ERZ840371.1747-NODE-1747-length-21279-cov-5.373021_pt1 | contig 21279 bp, 26 predicted proteins | sample MGYA00519937_ERZ840371 | MGnify/ENA primary metagenome ERZ840371 (study PRJEB31850, sample SAMEA3708873) | human gut metagenome | biome: human gut; feature: human-associated habitat; material: faeces | place: China | collected 2014 ... | reverse complement strand
TTGACATACGAAGCAAATCAATCAGATGATACTTATAAGAATACGCCGCATGCCGTCTGTCCTTTATAGTCTGATAATCTTTTTGCAGTTCCATTTTCGCATCGAACAGCCTGTTCTTATAAACATATTTTTCATCCTTTATTTCCTGATGTTCTGAAAGTTTGGAAAGAATCTGCTGATGCTCTTTCTTCAGTTCTTCTACTCTTTTTTGATATTTCTCTTTCGCAAGGACTTTTTCCTGTGCGCAGCTTTCTTTAACAGGCACATAATATTCCTTGTCGAAATGTTCTTTCAAATATGCTTCCGCATCTGCAATCAGTTTTGAAATCCTGTCTTTATTCTTAGACTCTACCGCTTTTGCCTGCTGCAGTTCCCTGCGCATTCTCGTAAGTCTATCCTCTTTTTCACCTTTTGTAAGAGTGCGATCTCTCTTTACTCCGTCCATTGTGTTTTGCAGCGACAACACTTTATCCGTGCCGTCCACCCGGAGACCGTCAATCTGTTTTTGAATTGCACCGACGTATTCTTCTATCGGACGGCGAATCTGCATTTCCTGTTCCGCCGTCAGAACCTTACTGTTTCCATTAGCCATATTCATCATTCTCCCTCATTTTATAGGTATTTTGCGCTAAGTCTTAATAGTTCTTCCTGATTTGTCTCTTTTGTATTAACAATTCCAGAAAGATATCCATTTGACATAACGCCAATGCGATTTGTAATTCCCAGAATTTCAGGCATTTCAGACGAGACAACAATGATCGTCCTGCCCTGCTTTGCCAGATCCAGCATAACATCCAAGACCTCGCGTACCATTTCCGGATCCAGAGCCGCTGTCACCTCGTCAAAAAGCAGGATTTCCGGGTGCATACAGAGCGCACGCACAATGGCAACTCTCTGCTTTTGTCCACCGGACAACTGTCTTGGGTAACTGTTTGCCTTATCTTCCAAACCGACACGCTTGAGCAATTCTCTTGCTTCCGCCTGTACTTCTTCTTTTTTTCTTTTCTGCACCTTGATCGGTGCGATCGTGATATTGTCTAAAACACTCAAATGTGGAAAGAGATCGTAACTCTGGAACACCATGCCGATCTTTTGACGCAACTCTTCCAGATTGTCTTTTCCTACGGTCTTGCCCTCTAAGATGACCTGACCTCCCTGGATCGGTTCCAATGCATTGATGCAGCGCAGCAGGGTACTTTTTCCACAACCACTCGGTCCGACCACAACGACAACCTGCCCCTGTTCGATCTCTAAATTCACACCGTCCAAAATGCGGTTGCCCTCATATTCTTTTATCAGATCTTTTACCTGAAGTAATGTTTCTGCCACTTTACTTCCTCCTTTACGCCTAGGCTATGTTCCATTTTTTCTCAAGGTATCTCGCCAGCATACTGATCGGCCAGCACACCAAAAAGTACAAAATGAAAACGATCAAAAAGACACCAAATGCCGCATTCGGGCTGGTCATACGATTTGCTTCGATGATCTGCTGTGCCACTTTTAACATTTCCACAACACCGATCATCAGCACCAGACTGGTCGTCTTTATCATACGCGTGATCAGGTTGATCGACAAGGGGATCAAACGCTGGATCGTCTGCGGAATGATAATGTAAATATAGGTCTGACGTTTGGTAAGTCCCAAGGCTTCACTGCTTTCAAACTGATGCTTTGGAATACTGATGAGCGCCCCACGCACGAGGTCTCCCATCTCCGCCGTTCCCCACAGAACAAATACGATCACGGATGCAACCTCGCCGGATAAATTCCAGCCCAAGGCTCGTGTCGTACCGAAATATACAATAAATAACAAGACCAACTGTGGCATGATACGGATGATCTCCAGATAGACACGGAAAATTACTTTTACCACACGGTTTTTTACTGTCATCAGCGCACCAACCAAGACGCCCAGAGGCAGGCTGATCAAAATGGAAACCAGACTGATCTTCATTGCTACCCAAAGACCGGACAGGAGGCGCAACATATTGCTTCCCTTAAAAAGGACATCAATCCCCAAATCCAGCATAGCGCACTCTCCTTTCCAGCCAGGTTCCAAGCAAAGAAACCGGCAATAAGATGATCAGGTAGAATACTACCAAGAGGAAAAGGCTCTCTGTCGTCTTATAGTAAAGTCCGATCAGATCCTTTGCCGTAAACATGAGATCCATCAAACTGATGGCACTGAATACACTTGTCTCCTTTAATAAGAAGATAACATTTGCCACAAATGCCGGAATACTGACGGAAACTGCCTGTGGCAGAACGATATAACGCATAACCTGCGCACGGTTCATGCCAAGACTGAGGGCGCTTTCACTCTGGATCTTTGCTACAGATTCCAGACCACTGCGGAAAGCCTCTGCCATATAAGATCCACCAAGGAATGCCAGACCAACGACACCGCAAGTCTCCGGCTGCATCATGATGCCGATCTTTGGAAAGCCATAATAAATAAAGAATAACTGCACCAAAAGCGGTGTATTTCGGCTGATCTCAATATAAACGGCTACGATCTGTCTTGCGACCGGCACCTTATGATACTGAATCATGGCACAGATCAGACCTAGCAGGATAGCGAATGCGATACCGATCAGACCGATCTTGACTGTCAGCACTGCCGCTCTTTCATACATTGGTAAATACTTTGTCATAAATGCTATATCCATGGTATCGCGTTCTCCTTTCCTGTATTTTTCAAATTCTTACTTACTCTGTTTTGCCACCTTCTACTACAAGGCTGTCTTCATAATCTGTTCCGTAAGTATCTACTAATGTCTCTTCGTAATCTTTGTGGAAGAAGTTTTCCTGTCCTAATGTCTCGATCTCGCTGTTGATCCACTCACGAAGGCTGTCATTTCCCTTTGTCACTGCAGGAGCGATCGTATCCTTGTTGCCAAGTTCAGAAATACCTACGGTATAACCCTTGTTCTGAAGTGCAAATGCGATAACTTCTGTGTTGTCATTTGCCCATGCAACAGATGTTCCGTTCTGGAAGGCTTCTTTTGCAGTTGCATAGGAATCAAATTTCTGTAATGGGATATCCGGATAATTCTCTGTCAGATATGTCTCAGCGGTTGTTCCTGAAATAACAATGATGGAATCATCTTTGTTCCAGTTATCCAGACTCTTAATCACATTGTCTTCTCTGGAAACAACACCAAGTGCTACATTCATGTATGGAAGTGCAAAATCAACTTCCTGTGCTCTTTCTTCGGTAACGGTAAAGTTGGCTAAGATAACGTCAACCTTGCCTGTCTGCAAATATTCGATACGGTTTGCAGCCTCTGTAGATACGAAATTGACTTTTACGCCAAGATCCTTTGCCAGACGGTTTGCAAAGTAAACATCATATCCCTGATACTCGCCGTTCTCATCCACATAACCAAATGGGTTTTTGTCGGAAAATACACCGATGTTGATAGTTCCATCTTCCTTGATCTCGTCTAAGGTACGATAACTTCCTGATGCTGCATCAGATCCGCTTGCTGTATCTGATTTTGCACTGTCGGAATTGGAACTTCCGCATGCTACCAATCCTACGGTCAGGATACCGGCTACTGCCACTGCTAATAATTTCTTTATTTTCAAATTCTTCATTTTAAGTTCTCCTTTTTGTAATTAGTAAATTTCTCTTTTATCTTCCTATATCTTATACTACGCACGATTTTTGGCCTTGTGACTTGTAACTTATCAGACTGTCTCAAGCGCCGGCGTATTTCCTCTCAAACCGAATTTGCAAAACCGCAAAAGTCTTACATCAAAATAGAGCAACAACAACAGTCGCATCTCTCCATTTCTGATTCTGCTTGAGAGTTCTGCATTCGTGCGTAGCACATACATCGCGTTGTTTTTTCATGTAACACTTTCATGTTTTTGCCTCCTTTTCTTTTCGATGTTTCCGATTATATCCCACTATTCCTATCGTGTCAATAGGAATAGTGGGAGAAAATTTAACTGCCCTTGTATTTGTGAAGATACAAGAGCAGTTATAAGAATTGCGTTGTGTTGTATAGAATTCAGATCATCAAATCTCAATTGATCATTTACGAAATCAGATCTGCATAGTCTTCTGGTGTAAAACGATGATAAATGATATGACAACCTTCCTCATGAAAACAATAATAATAAGGATCGTTCTCGCGGTCTTTGCAATGGATGGCATAATCAAAGTCTGCATCCTGCATATCCTGGATCTCAACCGCCTGACTATATTTGCCAAACAAAGTCAAGAGTTTCTCCCTACTGCAATCATGCGTCTGCACCAAAGCGACCAGTTCCTCTAAAAATCCGTCATCGTGCATATTCGCATGCACATATGTCACACCTTCTTCCGGGATCTCGATACAAAAGCGTCCCTGTTTGCTGCTGCAACGGACATTTCCCAGTGTCCGGGTCACCGTTTCCGGCAAGGCATGCAGGACATCCAGCATTTCTTCCTCGCTCATCTGCCTGCCAAAGAAATGGCAAAGGGATGTCAGGGGGAAATAGAGGCGGATGACCTCCCGCCGATAGCCCAGTTTGATCTGTTCTTCCCAGATAAAGTCCATGAGATTTTTTGCAAGGCGTTCATAGCCTGCTTGCATTTTTCCGGTATTGCTTTGCTTCACATCTTTTTCTCTCAATTGTTCTTCACCTGCCTTTACGTAATGCAAGGCATTTTCATGCTGGTGTTCTATTTCTTCTGCTGTCAACATCCGGTGTCGTTTTGCAGGACTTCCCAACACAAGACTCCCATCCGCCACCTGCATTCCCTGGGTAACCAATGCGCCGGCTCCCACCATACAATCCATACCAATGTGTGCTCCATTCAGAACAATTGCACCCATACCAATAATCGTATTATCCGCGATCGTGCAACCATGCAGAATGGCACCGTGTCCAATGGAAACATTTTCTCCGATTTCTACCGGGTACCCGTCTCCTGCATGTATGCAGACATTATCCTGCACATTGCTGTTCCGCCCGATCCTGATCGGTGCCGTATCCGCCCGAAGCGTCGCATTATGCCATATGCTGACACCCTCTGCCACCGATACATCGCCTGTCATAACCGAAGAATCTGCCTGATACCACTTTTTTTCCATTACCAGTCTCCTTTTGCAAAGGATTATGCCTGCGCTTCTTCCTTTGCGCCAAATAATTTTTTCAAACAAGAAAATGCAACACAGACACCTAAGACCATCAAAAGGAGGGCAACGATAAATTGCAGACCATCTACTAAGAAGGTTGCCTGACCACTTGCGATATTGCGAACCAGAGCAATGGTCTTCTGGATCAGTGCTGTAAATGTAACTGCTAACATAATAAACATTGGTGCGTATAATGTCCAGCCTGTTCTTCCTGTTGTCTTTAAGAATACAGAAAGCGCGATCAAAACCAAGGCTGCTAACAACTGGTTGGCAGAACCAAAGAGTGGCCATACATTGTTGTATCCGCCCAGTGTCAAAAGATAACCAAAGAATAAGGTGATGACGGTTGCAAAATATTTATTGGTGAGCACTTTCTGCCATCCCGGCATCTTAGACGTATCTGTGGTATCTCCAAGGAAAAGTTCCTGGAAGGACATACGACCGATTCTTGCGACTGAATCCAGAGATGTCAAAGCCAGTGCAGATACGCACATGGTCATAAATACGGTTGCCACCTGTACCGGCAATCCCAATTTTTCCAAGAAACCTGCAACGCCGGTAGAAAAGATGGAAAATGGTGTTCCCTCCGGCTTTGTACCATTGACGGCAACGGCACCTACAACAACCAGCGCAACAATACCAAGCAGTGACTCTACGACCATGGCGCCATAGCCAACCATCGGCATATCTTTTTCATTGCTGATCGTCTTAGAAGATGTACCGGAAGATACCAGGCTGTGGAATCCGGAAACAGCACCACAGGCGATCGTTACAAACAAGGTCGGGAAGAGATAACTTCCGTCTACATTAAAGCCATTAAAAGCATTGAGCTGCATAGTCGGATGTGCGACGAGGACACCAACAACCGCACCGATGATCATGCCCAATAGCATAAAGGTTGTCATATAATCTCTCGGCTGCATCAAAAGCCACATTGGCATAACCGATGCTAAAAAGAGGTAAGCCATGATGATGTAGATCCATGCTGTCTTGGTTGCATAGATCGGGAAATGCATACCCAGTGCAAACATGCCGACCAAAAGTGCGATAGCAAGAACGGCTCTGACCCACTCTTTCATCTGTCCGACGCATTTTTGAATAACGCCAAAAATGATGGCAACTACGATAAACAACATAGAAATAGAAGCGGCAGCAGAATCTGCATATGCTGTCGTTTCGCTCATGTCAGCCACACCCTTGCCTACAAAGGTACCGGCAACCATATCGGTAAAGGCTGCGATAACGAGGAGGGTAAAGAGCCAGCAGAAAAGCATAAACAACTTTCTTCCTGTCTTGCCGATATACTTTTCAATGATCATTCCCATGGACTTTCCTTCATTTTTAACAGAGGCATATAAGGCTCCAAAGTCCTGTACTGCTCCGAAAAAGAGTCCTCCGATAATCAACCAAAGGAGTACCGGCACCCAGCCGAATACAGATGCTAAGATCGGTCCGGTGACAGGACCTGCACCTGCAATGGATGAAAATTGATGGGAAAATACCGTAAACTTAGATGACGGTACATAGTCCTCTCCATCCTCATGTGTGTACGCCGGGGTCTTTGCCTTTGGATCGATCCCCCATTTGTTTGCCAGCCATCTTCCATAAAACAGATAGCCGGCGCCAAGTGCTACAATTCCGATTAAAACAATAACTAATCCATTCATGTCTTTTTCCGCGCTCACGCGGCTCCCTTCTAAAAATTTCTAGCAAAGAGTCTATGTACTAAAAAAGCCTCCGTCTTTAGCACTCACTAAAGACGAAGGCTCTATGCTTCCGCGTTACCACTTTAATTGCCACAAAATGTGACCTCTCAACCTCATCACCGCAATCTATCTTGCAGAAATAAGTCTCCATATAACGGTGGAAACCGGTGGCACCTACTGACCAGGAAGGTATTCAGCGCACTGCTCGCAGAGGATAATCAAAAGAACCATACCTTGTCTCGCACCAACCGACAAGTCTCTGCACTGTATGAGATGTCCTCATGATCTTGTTCTGTTCCTTGCATTTACTCTTTGTTTGTTCTTAAATTACCACCGGTTTTTTTCAATGTCAACAAATTTTCTTATAATTATTCCACGATATCTGCAATTTTGTGAATAATTTAAAGTTTTTCCAGGTTTTCCCGTGCATTTTTATGAACTATTTTACTGCTTTTGTATGGTTACCTCCAGATATTCATTCTCGAAATCGCTTCCGCTATCTTCTGCTGTCTGCGTATTCAACGCGATTCTTACAGAAGGTGATACACTCATGGATGCGCTGGAGCCATCCGTATATTCTACGCTGCAATCGATCACAACCTGACTCAGGATCTCCTCCAAAGCCTGTCTTTGGCTTTCCAGATCTGGCTCTCCATTTGCATCAAACAAACGATTTGCATATTCACCGGAAACGCTGTCATCTACCAACATGATATCACTGCCTTTTGGTGTCTGATTATCATATGCTACCGTAAACCGGGTAAAACTGCGAACCTGATAATCTTCTGTGGCATCCTGCGGTTTCGACATTCCTGCATTCAGGTTTTCAATCTCCTCACCATCTATGACCAGACTGTTTGCCGGATCATCCAAGATCTGGAAAGCGCCCTTGTTTATACTGTAAGTAATTGTCTTCACATTATTACCCTGACAGGAAATCGGCAGGCTGATACAATAATATACATGTCCGTCTTCCCTTGTACCCATAACCCAGCCTGCATCTTTTCCGGTAGGGCTCGTTCCTTCCTCGTCTACCCTTTTTCCCTCTCCATTTTCCTCTGCATTTACTACCAGCGTAAAAGAATTGGTCTTCGCTGATTTTGCATTCGTCTGGTCTGTCTGTCTTGGGTTGATCCAAGAGGATAAACCTGTATTTCCCAAAACCGCAACCAGGGCAAAACACGCCGCAACCGCCACGAGAGCCTTTGTTATTTTTTTCATCTTGCTTCTCCTTCCCGATGGTCGGATGCGAATATCAGCATCATCCACAGGCGGAGTAAGGGCATGCTGCAAGATCTTTTCTAATTTTTCATCCGTCATATCCCATCGCCTCCAATTTTTTCTTCATTAACTTTTTTGCCATATACAGCCTTGTTTTGATCGTTCCCTCCGGCCAATCCATGCACTCTGCAATTTCTGCCACACTCATGTTCGCTGTATAAAAGAGGTAGACCGGAATCCGGTATTTGTCTGGGAGTTCCGAAACTGCCTGTCTTACAACTACTACTTCCTCTTCTTGCAGTGCCATCTTCTCCGGTTGGTAAGAAGCATTGCCATCTTCTATATCCAGCCCCTGTTCTGTCAGTGCATCAAAACTTGTCGTAGGTGCTAATCGCATATGGCGCGCATACTTTTTCTGTCGGTTCTTCCATAAGAGGAGTGCTGTAGATAAGGCATAAGACTTTGGATTGTGATCCGTTTCCAAGTGCCTGCACTTTTCCAACAGTTTCAGCATGGCATCCTGATACAGTTCGTCGCCGATCTCCCGGCTTGCTGTCAAGATCCGGCAGAAGCGGAGGATATCTTTTCCCTCTGCCTCGACAAACTGCTCAAATTCTGCTTGCTTCATATTGATTATCCTTTTTGTCTATTTCTCACATCGATGTAAGATTCCCTTACACCTTTATATTGTCATCAATTGCCTTTGGGTTTTGTGTTTCTAAAATCTTTATTAAGAATTTCATTTCGCCATACACTTCCCATAATCTGTGCTAAAATATACCATAATAAGACGTTTATATGGGAGGCATCATGAAAAAACACGTACAAAGATTTTTTTCCATACTGGCTATTATATTATTCTTCGTTATCACATACTACATGGGACGACCGCTGGTTGCCTTTGTATCCGAGCCGGGAGCCTTTCAGGCATGGGTAGATGCACAGGGTTTTGTCGGCGTTCTCCTCTTTCTTGGTATGCTGGTCTTGCAGGTCTTTGCCGCCATCATTCCGGGTGGTCCTTTTGAGATCGCAGCAGGCTATGCTTTCGGCATTGTAAAAGGAAGTCTGATCTGCGCCATCGGTACCACCCTTGGCAGTATGGTTGTCTTTTTCCTCGTCCGCCGTTTCGGACACAAATTCCTGCATCTGTTCGTTGAAGATACAGAATTGGAAAAATTGACTTTCTTAAAAGATCACAAAAAAATGGAGAGCATCCTCTTTCTCTTGTTCCTCATTCCAGGAACGCCCAAAGATCTGCTCTCCTACTTTGTAGGGCTTACGGATATCTCCGTTTCCCACTGGCTCTTTATTTGTTTTGTCGGCAGACTGCCCGCCATTATCCTGTCCGTCCTCAGCGGACATGCTCTGAGCAATGCCCAGTACCATATCGCGGTTATTAGTTTTGCCATCATTGTGATCGCCGCAGGGCTTGGCGCCTACTTTGTCAGCAAGCACAAAAATAAAGAATGACCCCAGACACATGCTTATGTCAGATGCGATCGTTTGTGACAGACTTCATAATCGCACAAGTGCGCCTCTATCCTAATGATCTGTGATCGTCCTAACTGCCGTCTGGATGGCTTCCATTACCCCCTGGGTGCCAAGGCGACTAACATTTAAGCACAGGTCGTAGTTACCGGCGTATCCCCAATCTTGTCCGGTATAGCGCAAATGATATGCACGTCTTCTCTCATCCGTTTCTTTGACCGTTTCTTTTGCCTTGCGCACAGAAACACCGTGTTTTTTTGCAATGGTTTCTACACGTTGCTCGACTTGCCCCATCAGAAAAATGCGAAGCGCATCCTCTCTATCACAATAGGCATAGTTGCCACATCTCCCCAACAAAATAAAGTCGTCCTCAGGCATAATCTCACCCAGCGCCTGCTTTGGTCGTTTGTAAAGTGCCTGATCATCCTCAGCCAACAAAATACTATACGACAAGGTATCCACCGGATTTTCACCATAGAAATCCGGGAAACGATCAATTGTACCCTTGCTACGGATCAAATCGCTCACTTTTTTCCGATCGTAAAACGGGAGATGATACATTTTTGCAAGTTCCAGTCCGATCAAATCTCCCTGACAGCCGCACTCGCGCGCTAATGTTATAATCATACGTTTTCCCTCCTATAATAATCCGGCAAATACCGATGAAAATACCACGGTAAGCAGACCTGTGACTGCAATGGCAAGACTGCTCATGGCACCTTCGACCTCTCCGAGTTCCATTGCCTTGGCTGTACCAATGGCATGCGCAGATGCTCCAAAGGACAATCCCTTTGCGATAGGATCTGTAATGCGAAAGATCTTGCAAATGGCTTCGCCCATGATATTTCCCAAGACTCCGGTCACCACGATAACAGCAACCGTGATCGTCACATAGCCGCCCAACTCCTCCGATAGTCCCATACCGATCGCTGTCGTGATCGACTTTGGCAAGAGTGTAACATATTCCTGGTGGGACAACCCCAGCAAAAGAGACAGGACAAATACGGTTCCCATGCTGGTAAAAACACCTGCCAGGATACCCAGAAGTACTGCCCGCCAATGCCTTTTTAAAAGCTGCCACTGCTCATATAAAGGAATAGCAAGACAGACTGTTGCCGGGGTCAAAAACCAACTCAGATATTTGGCACCTGCATCATAAGTGTCATAGTCTACATCCGCGACCACCAAGACCAAGATCGTGATCACAATGGAGATCAAGAGTGGATTTAGAATGCCGAGTTTAAACTTTTTCTTTAAAAAGGATCCTGCCAGATAAGCAAGCAGGCTGATAGTCACGCCCGCAAATAAAGATTCCTGAAAAAAACTATTCATCTGCCTGCTCCTTTCCTTCTGCTTTTTCGGTCTTTTTCTGCTCTTTTCGGATCACAGTTTGTGATACCAATCCTGTCGCCGCAGCAGCAGTGATCATACTGACGACTGTAATCAGGCTGACCGGGAGCAACATAGGCTTGAGCACACCCCAGGACACCATCAATCCGACTCCCGCCGGGATAAACATGACCGGCATGATTTCAATCAGGAACTTGCCTGCGTCACGCACCGATTCCAATTTGACGATTCTCGTCATCAAAGCAAGAAACAGGAGAACCATGCCATAGATACTTGCCGGGATTGGCAGGGGCAAGAGATACTTGAGACCTTCCCCCATAAAAGTGATCACCAAGATGATCAAAAATTGTTTTAAAAACTTCATTTCTTCTTCCTTATACTTCATAGATATAGTATGTGCAGTTTTGCGCACAAAAAATAACTGCTGGCGCTTGTGCACCAACAGTTATTATAGTAACTCTTTTATTCTTCTGTCAAACTAAATCTTGCAACAATCTCATCCATGCTGGTTGCCTGTGCTGACAACTCCTCACTGGTTGCAGAAGTCTCTTCTGCGGTTGCTGAGTTGGACTGGATAATATCTGCAATACGTGTAACACCTGCATCTGCCTGTCCCATTGACTCAGCCTGCTGTACGGATGTCTCACTGATGCCCTTAGAGTTATCTGCCAATTGATGAATAGCCTCTACTACTTCAACCAAGACTTTTTCTGTTCTCTCTGCTGCCTTGTTACCAACTTCGATCTCACGGATAGATTCCTCGATCAGTTCTCTGGTATTGACAGCGGACTTAGCACTCTGCTCAGCCAAGGTACGGATCTGATCTGCAACGACTGCAAATCCTTTACCTGCTTCACCTGCTCTTGCAGCCTCAATAGAAGCATTCAAAGACAGAAGGTTTGTCTGGCTTGCTATATCTTCGATTTCTGTAATGACAGAACCGATCTTCTCAGATGTCTCACTGATGCGGTTCATAGCCTCTACCATGACGCTCATTTCGTTGCGACTGCTCTCTGCCTCACCGGCAACACGCTCTGCTTCTGCATATGCGTCATTGGTCTGATCTACTGTATTGTTCAATCCATTGGTAATCTCATCAATGGTAGCCTGCATCTGCTGTGCAGAAGCAGCCTGATCTGTAGCACCTTCAGCCAAAGCCTGTGATGCCTCTGCCAGGTTCAATGCTCCGGCAGATACCATTTCAGAAGCCTCACGGACTTCCTTCAAAGTTCCATCGATCTGGATCTTCATCTCACGGATAGAATCCAGAAGTGGACGGAAGTCTCCGGTATATTCTTCTTCGCAGGAAGTTTGGATATTGAAGTTACCATTGCTCATTTGTCCCAGCAAGTTCTCCATATCTGCGAAGATAACAGACAACTTAGTCGTTGTATCTGTAACAGACTGTACCATTTCGCCCAGTTCATCATCGTTGTGATACTCTGGGAATGGGGATGTCAGATCACCCTGTGCGAATGTCTCTAATCTCCTTGCCAGATCATCCATCGGCTGTGCGATATCCTTGGCAATCTTGCCGCCGATCTTGGTTGCAAGGATACATGCCGCAACAATGATCACAATGATCAGCAACAACATGATAAGTTCCATCTTTTGCAAAGATGAATGTGTCTTATCACCTAAACTGATGTTATCATCCATCAAACCCTGAAATGCCTCTGAGGCTGTTGCATATGCAGGTGCTAGTTCATCAAAAGCAGCATCCTGTGCCTTCTTTGACTGTTCTGCGTCAGTTGTTGCACCCATTTTCAGAATCTTGGCATCCACTTCTAAGTAATTATCCAATGTTGTGACAATATTATTGTAATCTTTCTCGCCAGCCTTGGCAACAATTGATTTCTTGATTTCCGGCAATGTGGCCTGTAAGTCCTCCACTGCCTGATCATGAATCTCTACCATCTGATCAATCTGACTCTGGTCGCTGTAACCGATCGCGCCTCGTGTTGCACTTCGAACATCTGCCAGATCTGCCATCGCCTGTCCGATATCTCCCTGGGGGAATGCATAATTCGTCAATACTTTATTGTACTGCGATGCAACCACAAATAAGAGAATCGCTGCGATGATCGCTGCCACACTGGCAATCAAAACAGTGATCAGCGAACTCACTGTCAACCTTCTTTGAATCCTCATTTTCTCTAGTTTCTCTAACATACTTTTCCCCTTGTCGTGAATGAAATATTATGTATGACTGCACAAATAATCATACTAGATCTTGTATATAATGATACGCTCAAATACACTTTATGTCATCGAAAAAAAGAGGCAAATTCCTTGCCCTGTACTTCATCTTTTATGGTTCTTTTCTCACTTCATATTTGTTGCACTCATCAACGATTTTTCTACCCCAGCGCAACGTCAAGCATCATCATCACCGTAAAACCGACCGCAAACATAATCGTTCCTATGTTGGAATGCTCGCCAGCAGACATTTCCGGAATCAGTTCTTCCACGACAACATATATCATGGCTCCGGCCGCGAAACTCAATAAATATGGTAGTACCGGTATAATAACACCTGCGGCTAAAATCGTGATGATCGCGCCGATCGGTTCCACAAGGCCAGACAAAACACCGTAGATAAAAGCTTTTCTTTTACTCATTCCCTCTGCATGAAGGGGCATGGAAATGATTGCTCCTTCCGGTAAATTTTGTATCGCAATGCCGATAGACAATGCCAGTGCGCCAGTCAATGTGATGCCGCTGTTTCCTGCATTCCAACCGGCATAAACGACGCCTACTGCCATGCCTTCCGGAATGTTATGTAATACGACTGCCAGAACCATCATGGCACTTTTCCCAAGGTTTGTTTGTGGGCCTTCTGCACTTGTGCTATTCATGTGCAGATGTGGGATGATGTGATCTAAAAGCAATAGAAACAGAATACCGATCCAGAAACCGACTACCGCCGGAAAAAAGGACAATTTTCCCATGCTTTCTGATTGCTCGATTGCCGGAAGCAGCAGACTCCAGATTGAGGCTGCAACCATGACACCTGCGGCAAATCCCGTCAACACACGCTGAATTCGTTCATTCAGACCTTTTTTCATGAACAGAACACATGCTGCACCAAGCGATGTGCCTGCAAATGGTATTAGTATACCTGTGATAAGATTTGTGTTCATATGTTTGCGCTTTCTATATGTAGGCTGATACTTAGTGTTTTGTAAAACCTGTAAATTACATTTTCTCGCGTGGTTAGTTGTTACTAACTATATACATATAGTTTAATATGGAGATAAAAGTTTGTCAATAGCAGGACATTTACACATAATTACTCCCCATATTTCCCGCATCATTTTTCAATGATTTTTACTGCAGTGCCATAGGCGATCACCTCGGCTGCTCCCTGCATAACCTGAGATGAACCATATTTTACATCGATCACTGCATCGGCGCCCAGTTCCTTAGCTTCATCCACCATGCGCTTAACTGCGATCTGTCTTGCTTCATTTAACATTTCCGTATAGCCGACAATCTCACCACCCACAAGAGTTTTCATGCCTGCCATAAAATCACGTCCAATATTCTTCGTTTGTACAATCGTTCCTTTTACCATCCCCAAGGCTTCTATTTCACAGCCAGGAATATAGTTAATACTTAGCAGCTTCATCTTCTTCTCCTTTGTCAATTTCTTTTATTCTGCTTACCATCGCGACAATCGTTCCTACTATGACGGCCACGATCGGCACTATGACGAGTGTCAATGCCCATAATGGCATATCAGCATCTACCACATATCCATAAATCAACACCCCAATCACAAGTAACATAAAGATGAGCATAATACCTGCGCCACCAAATACACCCAGTTTCTTCTTCATATGAATATCGACTTTGCTTACATTCACAAAATCTATTCCCTCCTTCTCCATTTTTTCTACTTTGTCCAGCCAGTAATCAGAATCAAGTTTTTCAATGGAAAGAGATCCGGCAAGCATGGCCTGCGACAGCGTACACATCTTTTCGATGTTGTCCTGCTCTTTTTGCAATACTGCTTTCTGATTTTCAAGGCATTCGTCCACCGAGATCTGTCCCTGAAAAAGTCTATGAATTTGTTCCACCGGAACGCCCAGTTTGCGGAACAATTTTATCTTTTTCAACAGTTCCACATCCTCTGTTCGGTAATCGCGATATCCATTTTCTGTTCTTCTCGGTTGCAACAAGCCCTGTTCCTCATAAAACCGGATATTTTTGCTGGTAATTCCAACCAACTCTTCCACTTGTTTAATCTTCATGTTTCCGCCCTTCCTGTCTGGTGACCTCTTTATACAACTTCCACCTAGTGGAAGGTCAAGTCTTTTTCTATATTTTTTCATTTTTACGGCATATCTACTGTTATTTCATATAAAACAGTTTGTCTATATGGTACTAGAATAGAACTGCCTCTGCAATAAGGGAAATATATAGAAATTTTTTCATTCGCCCAGAACAATGTCACAATGGTCTCTCATATATTATTGACCTTTAAAACGATCGGGTGGATTCATTTCTTCCGAGCATCAATATTCCCGCCATGACATAAAAATGTGTATTGGGAGGGCTTTTATGAAATGTCGAATACATCGCTTTATTCTGGTAGAAAAATAATTCCTATTTTAAGGGCATATTAATGGCATTAGATTTTTGTTCGATATTCTTTCTATTCACATATGCAAAAAGGCTCCCGAGAAAAAATCTCGAGAGCCTTGATTTTATTGCATTTTTAAATAATCAGTTATGATTACTCAATGATTGTAGCAACACAACTGTTAATATCACAACTTGTATTGTTCTAAATATTTTTAATGATATTTTGTTTTATATAATGGTACATTTTGTGATTATTATATCTATTTCGAAAGTTTTTCAAGTCCCAAATAAGCCCATGGGCTTTTTACCTCCAATTCAAATGAAAGGACTGATAACAATGAAATTGATACACGCGGAATATAACCCGATGCACAACAGTATCGCCATTAACCACTATGACGGCTACATCCTCCGGATTGACTGCAACCTGGCCGAATCCGGGATACGGACCACTCCTAATTCACAGCGGTGCCTGAATGCTCTTGCGATTGACAATCCACTGGAATATGCCCGGCTTGTGCTCGATGGCGAGATGCAGGCATGGGCGGATGCGGAGGATAGTTTGGAACCTTTCTAAATTCAGTACTCCATATAGTTGTAAGCGGATGGCTTATTCTCGTAACCGCTTGGCCTGTAATACACCTCTGAGCATGCATCATGCAGCTTTTTGAGGTAACTCTGGTCAATGTTGATAAATGTCAACTTTCCCTCTAGTGTAAACATAATACTAATCCTTTGTATTTTGAGTCAAAAAATGTGGGAAGACTAAACTTCCCACTCGTTAATGTTCATCTCTTTACGGATTGATTACCGAAAGTTAATGGAGACCTTCTTTAATGTTCATCTCTTCTATGGTTCAAGACCATAAGGTTAATGGAGACCTCTCTATCATCATAATATGACAATTAACTGGCTGTGTCAACTGCATACTATAAATTTTATCATAACCCAAACAATCTCAACTTTGCAATTTGCTCATTCTTCGCATCATTTGAATGAAAATATACAGTAGTAATGCATTTTTAATCTGTTCGTAACGTAACAGCAACTCTTTTGACTTATGGTGTATTTGGTGTATCCTATCTTTTGCTTCCCCTTTGTAATAGTCTATTAAAACACACTCAGCAGCTTCTGCTCCCTCTGTCTCATAAACCTGATTAGTTTTTTCAATCAGAGGCATACTCATACTATCATACATACACCATCCCAATGGCGAAAATCTTTCAGAAAACAACCTCATTTGGTTAAGCAAACTGTTCAATTGCTCTTCAATATCTTTTGTTTGTTTTCACTGCTCTTTGCTTAAAAACATGCTAAAAAACTTAGATGCACTAATCTGTTGCTGTAATTCTTGAATACTAACTAAATTCTCAAAATCTTTCACATTCTCGCTCCCTTTTACATAGGAATTTACTCATTCTCATACGGATAATAATGCTCTGCCTTCGACTGAAACTCCTTCAAATCACAAATCTTCATATCCTCATCAAACTCTGCAATGGTCACTCCATCAAAGCCATCCACATTGCCCTCGTAGTCGCACTGGAAAAACCATTCCACAACAGCCGTATTCCCAGAAACAACCACACGTTTTATATCCCACTGCAAAACAGTACCTTTCCGGTTCCAATCCTCAAACCATCTGATTATCTGTCCAATTCCTTTATACACCGGACCATAACACTCGCTGTAAATAATATCGTCGCTAAAAATCCCCTTTACAGCATCAATATCTTTATCCAGCCAGCACTGAAAATATTTTCTAATAACCTCTTCCATTCTGTACTTACTCCTTCATCCGTTCAATCGTTTTCTCCACAGAAATACACTCCACATGGTCTTTTGAACAAGGCTACCATATGCGTTATTCTACCACATATTCATCCTTAATTCATCTGAAATTTTCACTGTTAATTTACCACACATCTAAACAATCCTCAGCATCCACCCATGCCTGCAACTCACCCGCTAAAGCCAATCGAGCATATTCCACAGGATTGTCAATAGCAAGTGCATTCAATGCACATTGTGAATTTGGTGTGGTCTTTAAACCATCCTCTGCCTTATTACAGTCAATGCGTAAAATCATATTATCAAAGGTGGTTATATCAATACTATTGCAGTATTGGTTATATGTAGCATATATAAGTTTCATAGCATTTTTGTCCTTTCATCGTTTTTACAGATAAGCCGGTTGTATTGATAAACTGTTGTGTGTTCTAGAAGTATCCTTTAGAACGTGAAACTCACGCCAGCTATCTTATCAACTTGGGATGCGCACCACTGCTCATATCGGAACGGTTAGGACACGAAAAGGTACAAACTACTTTAAGCACCTACTCCCACCTGTATCCAAACAAGCATCAGGAAGTGGTGGATATGATGCAGAACCAGCACAAGTCGGAAACAGTAACTGCCGGTGCATCTGAAACCTCAGATAAGCCAGAAAAGGGCCCACAACCACAGAACACAAAGTTTAAAGTCGTAAGTCCAAAAGATAAAATAAGCCCACAGCAAGTCCACAAGAATGACTTAAGCCCGTGCGTCGGCTTCGCCGACCGCACATAAAAAGGCTCAACCCCTTGTCAACAAAGGGTTGAGCCAATCAAGTCAATTGATACTCTTAAAGTATTTAATTACTCGATGATTGTAGCAACACGTCCTGAACCTACAGTACGTCCACCTTCACGTTTGTGAGGTTCTTAAAATCTCATTATTTTCTGTGATTTTCGTGTCTTTATTGTCCTGTGTTATAGGATTTCTACGCTATATTTCTGTTCTCTTCATTTTTTAGTATCAAAACGGTATCACAGCCAGATTTTCATGAGCTGTCAACTTTCCGGTTGCAGATTCCCACCTTGACTGTTATAATCGAAACATGGGTGCTATCATAACGGTAGGCGGTTAGTCCTTCAGCAGAGGGACTGTGACCCTCTGATTACATAGAAACTCGAAAGAGAATCCACTGGAAAGGAGGGCTAAGCCATGAGTATTGTTGATTTTATAGCAGTAGTGAGCTTCGGCTTAACCTGCTTTGGTCTTGGATATACCTTTGGCAAGGATAATAATAAACCACAAAAATAGCCGCCCTGGTCTGGTAAACTAAGCGGCAATTTTTGTCAAAACATATATCGGACTAACCGTCTATCGGTAGCACTCTTTTTCTATAATCATATTAGCACGCATGTGTGAAAATGTCAAAAAATTTCTTCATTCTTGGTTATTAATCTCCTTGATCAACTGTACTGCCTTCTCTGCATCATCGGTTTTCACGAATATATCCACACCATATATTCCAAATCCAGGTGCCCCATGCATTGCAACATTCGCACCTGCTTCCTGTGAAAAAGCTGCTATTCCATTTTGCTTTAACATTTCTACAAGTTGTTCTGTCTCTACTATATTCTGTGCATTATAAATTTTTGTCCATTCTGCCTTAGATATGGAAGTTTCCTTTTTCTCCTGAATATTTGACGAATTCTGGTTTCTTTTTCGATTAATAAATGCCAAGAGCCTAAGAACAATAAATGCCACAATAGTAATACCAATCAGAAATCCCAATGCTAATTGTGTTACCTGTGTTTCTGTAGCTCCCATTCTAAATAAACATATGCCATAGATGACTGTAAAAATTCCTGTACATATCACACTGGTGAGAAAATCTCGCCATATAGTAGCACTTTTTGGCAAACATTTATCCCATATTCCATTATACACCATAATAGAGGCGTACAGGATTCCTCCTACCAAAGCAGTTGCTGTCTCTCCTAAAACCAAGCGAATATCCACAGTTAATAACATCTGAATAATAATCGCTAACACGCTAATCACAAACATTGATGCAAATGCAAGATTTCCAGCCTTTAATGCTTTTTGTTTCACCCATCCTTCATACACCACAACTTTGTCCAGTGTTTCTTTCATCTCTTTATTCATAGTCTGGCTCCTTTCTCCATCCAGGAGCTCTCTCATCTCAACATCGTAATATTCAGCAAGTTGAACAAGTATACTGAGATCTGGCATATTTATTCCTGTTTCCCATCTGGAAACTGTTCTTGCAGATACCTCAAACTTCTCGGCAAGCTGCTCTTGCGTAAGATTCTTTTCTTTACGACATTGCTTTAAAAAAGCTCCAATCTTTTTTGTGTCCATGTCTCTACCTCTCTTCCACTTACAGCTTACCAATATGTATCAAAATTACCACGACATAAAACGAGAATCCGCTAATTTTCAACCGGACATCGTATGTCTAAAACAAATAAACGGTATTTTCACCCCAAAAGCATTCTATTCCTCTATAAATTAACCTTCTCTTTTATGTCTATCCATAAGTAGCAGAATAAACATAACAAACCATATCACCCATGCAATTAAACAACCGATTCCTATATGCCAAATATCTATAATCATTCCAGCAATAAAAGGAATTGACATAAACATCATTCTCTTCCCATATGCCTTACACATAGCATTTTCATCATATTTTTTTCGTTCTTCTGCTGATTTCATATTATAACCAGACAAGAATTTGGATGCTTGTCCTTTTGACCTATAAAACCATATTCCAAATAAAAGCATAATCACTGCCATTGCAAAGTCAAAAATAATATAAATATAGAACATATAATGCCTTCCTTTCAGTCAATTCCTCAAACCAGAAATTATTACTTTTTGCATAGTGTGTTTTCTAAAATGATAATAACCACGACATCAACTACAATGATTCCCAATGCAATATATACAAAAAATGCAGGCAAAATATTTTCAAGCAAGCCCATAATTAATACAAGAATTGCTATAATAGACATTCCAACTCCCATTGTCCTGCATAACTTCTTTTCATCATATTTTTTCTTTTCTTCTTTTGAAGCTGTATTATATCCAGAAATAAACCAGCTTCCGTGTCCAGAAAGTAAAACTATAGAAAGTACAGCAAATATTACAAAGACAATCCACACTATCCAATCAGAACCTGTTGCTAAATCTGCTAATTTCAATTATAGACCCCTCCCTAAATTCCGTTTTTCTTAATTCTAAAAATCTGAAAGTTGTCTTTTAAGATTTCAATTTCGTTAAATCCTCTAAATACATTTCTGTATAACCACATTCTGGGCAGACTGCAACTCTAACATCATCTATAGTTGTCGCCTTTTGTTTTTCATCTACACGAACAACCATCCCATAGCCACCGCCATTAACTTTAAGTCTTAAATCTAATTTCATACTTGCTCCACACTTTTCACATTTCCTCATTGTTTATACCTCCAAATCCCGAATTTGAGAAAAAGCCCAAAGGACTTTTAATGTCCCTTATGCTTTTCTCTTTTCTTTCGCTGTTTTAGTTCAAACATTCGCTGTTCTTCCGCCTCTTTTTTCTTTCGTTTTTTTTCTTTACGCTCCTGTTTGTTCTGTTCCTGTTGTAATTTCAACGCCTGTTGCGATTTTGTGCCAATGCCAGTTTCCAGCATCTGCTTTTTTGCTGAACGCTGCATCCGTTTCGGATTTCTTTTTATATCCTTTACAATAGCTTCAACAGCCGGACTGAATTTCAAACCGAAATAGTATTTTTGAATATATTCCTGCACTTCATAATCTTTTGGTTCTACGCCAAATGTTACCTTTGCCACAGATAATTTACCATCTTCAATATGCTCAAATATGCCTACCCAAAATGGTTCTTCAAAATATACCGTCAATCTTCCATTTACTCTGTCCATAAAAATCCCTCCTAAAATTTATTGAACAAAGAATGGACAACCCGGAGGGGCAGGTTACTTACCCTATTTATATAG
>ERZ840371.1743-NODE-1743-length-21329-cov-3.150418_pt1 | contig 21329 bp, 20 predicted proteins | sample MGYA00519937_ERZ840371 | MGnify/ENA primary metagenome ERZ840371 (study PRJEB31850, sample SAMEA3708873) | human gut metagenome | biome: human gut; feature: human-associated habitat; material: faeces | place: China | collected 2014 ... | reverse complement strand
CAGATCAGAAGGTATGTGCCTTATAATGAGCAGGAAGAGGCGGATAAGGCTTTGATCTTAAACTGGATCGAGAAGAATGATGACGCGTTCCTTCGGGATAATGTGGTGGCGCACATGACGGCTTCGGCCTGGGTGGTGGATAAGGACAGGAGTAAAGTCCTTATGGTGTATCACAATATTTATCATTCCTGGTCATGGCTTGGCGGGCATGCGGATGGGGAGACAGATCTTCTGGCGGTTGCAATCCGGGAGGTGAAGGAAGAAGCAGGAATTTCCGATGTGCGGCCAGTGTCGGAGGAGATTTTTTCGCTGGAATCACTCACCGTTGACGGACATGTGAAAAAAGGACGGTATGTGTCCAGTCATCTGCATCTGAATGTGACGTATCTTCTGGAAGCGGATTCTGAGGAACAGGTGTCTGTGAAGGCGGATGAGAACAGTGGGGTCGCTTGGTTTACGCCGGAGGAGGCGTTAAAGAAATCTACGGAGCCGTGGTTTGTGGAGCGGGTGTATGCGAAGCTTGTCGAGAAGACGAAGTCCTGGAGATAAACGGAAACTAAATGGAAAGTCGGTCGATCGTATCAAGGGATGCATAAAGAAATTTTGAAAAAGATATAGGGAGAGCAGGTAATATGACTGCGGATGCTATGAAAAATTATGATAATGATCTTGAAAAAATTGCTGAGTGCACAGGAATGAGAGCTGCGTTGTCGCGGTAGAGGGAAATCAGGTTGAGATTACGGTTTAAGCGGAATACACTTGGGAAAATTCATGTGGTATAGTGAAAAGTACCAATAGAATGCCGGTAAAAGATTGTAAAAAATGCCTTTTGAATGTAATCTCTAAAATTGTTATAATAAATATAGCACAAAATATATTTCTGTATTTCGATGATCACGAAATGTAGAATAGAGATGAGAGGTATTTACAATGAAAAGAATCAAGGCAGCCTGCATTACCCAGACGGTGTGTTTTTCAAATCATGACGGTGATACGAGTGAATATGCGAAGAAGATGATCTGTCAGGAATATGAAAAGTATAAGGTACAGTTGGACAGAAGTGGGACAAAGTATAAAATTTTATCCGAAAAGACGAATAAAGATGGAGCGATTGTGATCGAGATCAAAAAGCAGTACAATACATCTCCGGTGGGAGACTATCTGAGCTGATCCGGCGGTTTTAGAGGCAGAGATCAGATGTGTGAAACCTGAAGTCAGTGTTCAGCAAGGGGATGATTTCATGAGATATGAGATTGGAGATTTTGTCAGCAAGCCGGTTACAGGAGTGTGCAGGATAGAGGATATTTTGTATCTGGATGCGCAGGGAAAGAAGGACAATAAATTGTATTATCGGATGCATCCGGTGGAGGATGAAAAGGAAACGATATATGTGCCTGTGTCGAATTCGGACTCTGCTTTGAGACCATGCCTGACAGAAGAGAATGCGTGGAAATTGATCGAAAAGATCCCAGAAATTTCGACACCATGGACGGAGAACGAGAAGATGCGGGAGCAGAAGTATAAAGAGGCGATCAAGGCGAATGACCCGAAGGCGTTGGTTGTGATCATAAAGATGATCTACCAGCGGAAGCAGCAGCGACTCGCGCAGGGAAAGAAATGCACAGCGACGGATACGAAATATTTCCAGATCGCGGAAAAGCTCTTGTATGAGGAACTGGGAACAGCCATCGGGAAGCCGAAGCAGGAGATCGTCGACACGATCGTTGAGCATATTGGACAAAATTCTGTTTGATTTTTTCGGAAAACAGGAAATATCATTGTTGATGAACGAGTAGCAGACTGGTGTAAATCCGGTTTTGTTGCTCGTTTTTTATTTCAGTCGAGAAGACTCCCATCTTTTTTAGAAAATGATTCGGTTCTATGACCCGGATTGGTGTTTCTTTTTATCGACTAGTTATAGGTTTTCCCTATATGTAATCATAAAATAGAAAGATTATACAGAACTGCCGTCCGGTGGTAGATTATTATCAAATATCCTATGGGGATAGTAGGAATATGAACTCTCTATTTACAAGAGAAAACAAGACAGGAGTGAAAAGATATGGAGAGAGGAATTAATACACGATGTTTACACTTAGAGGAAACAGAAGGAAAAACAGATAATTACGGAGCACTGAGCTACCCGATCTATCAGACAGCGACTTACGCCCATGCAGGTGTCGGAAAAAGCACCGGATACGATTACAGCAGACTTCAGAATCCGACGAGAGAGCAGCTTGAGAAGGTGGTTGCAAGCCTGGAGGGCGGCATCAATGCTTTCGCCCTTTCGAGCGGAATGGCGGCGATCACACTGCTTATGGAAATCTTCAAGCCGGGTGACCATATTATCGCTGAGGCAGATCTCTACGGCGGAAGTGTCCGTCTGTTCGACAATGTCTCGAAAAAGAACGGATATGAGTTTACATACTTAAACTGTTCCAGGGATGACATCGAAGGTGCCATAAAGGAGAACACGAAGGCGGTCTACATTGAGACGCCGACGAACCCGATGATGAACGTATCTGATATTTCCAAGATCGCGGAGATCGCAAAAAGACACGGACTCTACCTGATCGTCGACAACACATTCCTGTCCCCATATTTTCAGAATCCGTTAAAACTCGGCGCGGATATCGTGATCCACAGCGGAACGAAGTTTCTGGGCGGACACAATGATACCTTAGCCGGATTTATCGTGACAAACAACGAAGAAGTTCAGGAAAAACTTCGGTTTATCATAAAGACGACCGGAGCCGGGCTCGCACCGTTCGACTGCTGGCTGATCTTAAGAGGCATCAAGACTCTCGGAATCCGCATGGAGTGGTCCCAGGAGAATGCCATCAAGATCGCGAACTGGCTGAAGGAACAGCCGGTTGTAAAACATGTATATTATCCGGGACTTCAGGAACACCCGGGATATGAGATCATGAAAAAGCAGGCAAGAGGATTCGGCGCGATGCTGACCTTCGATGTGGACACAGAGGCATATGCGCTGCAGATCCTCGAGAGTGTCAGAATGATCAAATTTGCGGAGAGCCTCGGCGGCGTGGAGACACTGATCACCTACCCGACGACCCAGACCCATGCGGATGTGCCGGAGGAAGTACGGCTGAAAAATGGAATCACGCCGTGCACGCTCCGGGTATCCGTGGGAATCGAGGATATCGAGGACCTTCTCGCGGAGTTAGCGGAAGTATTTAAGGGATTGAAATAGGATCAGAAACGCGAAAAGAGGAGAGGATTTCGGCATGGCAGAGAGAAATTTGAATTTTGATGAGATCGTCGAGCGGCGCGGAACAGACTGCTTGAAATATGACTTTGCAAAGAGGAGAGGAAAGCCGGCGGACGTCCTCCCGCTCTGGGTGGCAGACATGGATTTCAAAACCTCTTCCTATGTGGAGGACGCGCTGATTGAACGGGCGAAGCATGGGATCTTTGGTTACAGCGATACCCAGGAAGTATATTTTAACGCGGTGGCAGGATGGATGGAACGGCATCATCACTGGAAGATCAAAGAGGACTGGCTGATCAAGACTCCGGGTGTGGTATTTGCCCTGGCAATGGCGGTAAAGGCGTATTCTGAGCTGGGAGATGCCGTGATGCTGCAGCAGCCGGTGTATTATCCGTTTTCGGAGGTGATTGCCGACAATGGTAGAAAGGTGGTCAGCAACGACCTGTACAAAGGTGATGACAACCGTTATCACATAGATCTGGAGGATTTTGAACGTAAGATCGTAGATAACGACGTTAAGCTGTTTCTGCTTTGCAATCCGCATAATCCGGTGGGGCGTGTGTGGACGAAGGAAGAGCTTACCGCAATGGGAGATATTTTGGTAAAACATCATGTTACGGTTGTGAGTGATGAGATTCATGAGGACTTCGTATTTCGTGGAAAGCATCAGGTGTTTGCGGCGATCAAGGAAGAATTTGCGCAGATCAGCGTGACCTGCACGGCGCCGAGCAAAACGTTTAATATTGCCAGTATGATGATCTCGAATATCTTTATTCTAAATAGAGAGTTAAAGGCAAAGTTCCGGGCGCAGCTTGATGCGGCAGGAATTAGTCAGCTTAATGTACTGGGGTTGGTTGCGTGCGAGGCGGCATATGCACACGGAGAAGAGTGGTATGAGGCAATGCACTCATATGTTGCCGACAATATTGCCTTTACAAAGGAATATGTTGAAACGCAGCTTCCGGGCGTGTCTATGGTAGACCATGAGGGTACTTATCTGGTCTGGCTGGATTTCCGCGAAACCGGATTGAGTGTGGATGAGCTGGAGGATCTGATCGTACACCGGGCAAAATTATGGCTTGACAGTGGTAAGATCTTTGGCGACTGCGGCAAAGGGTTTCAGCGTGTCAATGTAGCATGTCCGCGTGCAACGTTACAAGAGGCACTTGACCGTATTAAGACGGCACTGCAGGAGAGTGAGGCGCAGTAATGGCTTGTATCAAGCACTGCGTCTCATAGATGATCCCTATTAAATTGGTATCTTACACAAGCATTGTCATGTATATAGGAATATACAATATGTTATCTTTTTGCATAAGATCTTTCGTATAAATAATATATCTGTCCTGCATTTTCAATTGATACTTTTTTACGAAGTAATCAAATGATTTGTGCGAGGTGTAGGAGGAAGACTTCACCTCGATGGGACAGATTTTTTTATTCTTAACGGTCAAAAAATCGATCTCGTATTTTTTCTCATTACTCTCATCAGAAGGTGTATAGCGATATTCATGAAAATATAGGTCGTGTCCAGATGCTTTCAGCATTTGTGCTACCATATTTTCAATGATCATTCCCTGATTGATACCAAGTTTCCCAAAAATCAGAGATTTGTAGATATTTTCATCTGCGTTATCCTGGCTTTTCATAATCTGCGTTACTAACAGTCCGGTATCGCCCATATAAAGCTTAAAATTGCTTCGATCAGCAAAGAGTTCCAAGGCGATTTCTGGTTTTGTAACATGGATACATTCATTGCCGATCATGGATTCCGCCACAAAATTTACAGCATTGATATAATTCTGATAACGCGCATTTTTGTCAATCAATGAAAATTTAAAATGCGAATTTTTGTTTTCCAGTTGCTCTGGAATCGTACGAAAAATGATGGAAGCTCGCTGATTGTTTTCGGAATCGTATTTGTATAGATCCTCTTCGTACAAACTCAAAATATTACGTTTTACGAAATCAATCTGTGTGAAATCTTTGCCGGCAATATAGGCATCTACAGCCTGAGGCATTCCGCCAACTACCATATAAGTGCGGAATTTGTTCATGAGCTGTCGATGGATGCTGTCACCGAGTGGTTTGCGTTTTATGAAAGCGTCCTTGATTGCTTCATAGGAAACGGTATCATCGGTTGCCCACAAAAATTCTTCGAAATCCATAGGATACATTTTAAGTTTGTATTCTTCGGATGGAATCAGAATGTTTTGGATATTTTTATGAATAGAGATCAAAGAGCCGGTTTCGATATATTCATACCTTCCATCCTGTACTAAATATTTTATGGCCTGTCTTGCCCATGGAAACAACTGCACTTCGTCAAAGATAATGACGCAGTTTTTGCCATGGAGTGATCGCCCTTTAAGCAGAAATAAATTGCGGAAAAAGGTATCAAGGTCATTGATATTATTTATAAAGTTGTCTTTTATGTCTGTACTTTCGCGTGCAAAGTCCAATAACATATAATCATCATATTCTGCTTTCGCAAATTCTTCTACAATGGTACTTTTTCCGATTCGTCTTGCACCTTCGATCAACAGAGCGGATGAACCGGCCGATATTTCTTTCCATTTTAAAAGCTTTTGGTATAATTTTCGTTTAAATAACATGATGGGTTCCTTTCTACAGTGCATTAGTCGCTTAAATCACCGTTTTATAAGCTTTATTGTAATATAGTTTTCCACAAATAACAACCTGTATTCACGAAAATAAGAAAAGTTTTTGCATGAATATTCACGAAAATGAGAAATGTTTTGCTTCGAATATTCACGAAAATAAGAAATGTTTATTCCTAATTCCTCACGAAAATGAAAAAAGTTGCGTGACATATTCTGTGAAATATGACGATACAGAATGTCACTGACAAAATTTTGATAAATTGTTGATAATTCCTATTGACAATATAGGAAAAGGTGAATATAATTACAAATATCATAAATTGATAAAACCTATCTAAAAACTAGGAATACAAAGAGCGCAATGGAAAGGGGGAGCAACGTGAGTAATACATATCATGATCTGCAACAATCCCATCCCTGCTTTGGGGGGCATAAAAATAATGTGGGACGCATTCATTTGCCGGTGAGTCCGGGGTGTAACATTGCTTGTCGTTTCTGTGATCGTGTTATAAACGATGTAGAGGAAAGACCTGGTGTCACATCGAAAGTGATCACGCCGACAGAAAGTTTAGAGATCCTGGATAAGGCATTGAGGCTTTGTCCGGAGATTACCGTGGCTGGTATTGCGGGACCGGGAGATACATTAGCCTCTGACTATGCGCTGAAGACGTTTCGCGGTGTCAAAGAACGATTCCCACAGCTTATTAAATGTATGAGCACCAATGGATTGCTTTTGGAAGAGAAAGCAGAAGAAGTGATCGAAATAGGAATTGATTCCCTGACAGTAACTGTTAATGCAGTGGATCCGGAGATCGAAGCTAAGCTGAATAAATACATTATTTATCATGGTAAACGTTATGATGGTGTAGAGGGCGCAGAAATCCTCATTAAAAATCAGTTGGCGGGCATACGAAAAGTTGCGTCTGCCGGGATTACCATAAAGGTCAATACGGTGTTGGTGCCGGACATCAACGGAGATCATATTGCAAAGATCGCTAAGACAGTAAAAGAGGCCGGCGCAAAAATATATAATATCATACCGTTGATTCCACAGTATGAATTGGCGGATCAGACAGCACCGACCTGTAGTCAGATCGATGCGGCGAGAACAACGGCTTCCCAATATATTGACGTATTTAGACATTGCCAGCACTGCCGGGCGGATGCAGTTGGAGTTCCGGGCAGATCAGAATATGGAGATCAGATTTATCAAAGAAAACTGCGTGTGCGGGAAACATTTTCACATGGTTAGGAAAGGATGATGTCGATGCAAAATGATAGGAAGATCCGCGTGGCAGTGGCATCTTCGGATGGCATTGTGGTTAACAGTCATTTTGGAAGAGCACGTGATTTTTATATCTACGAGGTGTCCGAAAATGAGGACACCGTACTTTTGGAAAAGCGTGAGCTCGTACCGATCTGTGAGGTCGGTAATCATGATGAGGGAAGATTACAGGATAATGTAAAACGTTTATCGGACTGTGATTATGTAGCAGTGAGCCGTATTGGTATGGGTGCACTGCGGGTTACGAATGAGTATGGAATAGCTGCAATGGAATTGCCGGGGGAGATTGAAGATTCCCTGCATCGCATTGTGGTATATGACCAAATACAAGGATTAATGACAACAAGGTAGGATCCTGGATAGGATAGGATAGGAATGGAGGAGACAATGGCAGAATTGAGACAGATTGCAATTTATGGCAAAGGTGGAATTGGAAAGTCTACAACAACACAGAACCTGACTGCAGGACTTGTAGAACACGGTAAGAAAGTAATGGTTGTTGGCTGTGATCCGAAGGCTGATTCTACAAGATTACTACTGGGCGGTCTGGCGCAAAAGACGGTTTTGGATACGATCCGTGATGAGGGAGAAGATGTCGAATTAGATAAGATCGTGCGTGAGGGCTACGGCGGTACGCGATGCGTTGAGTCCGGTGGACCGGAACCGGGTGTAGGCTGTGCAGGACGAGGTATTATCACATCGATCAACATGTTGGAAAATCTCGGAGCCTATACGGATGATCTGGATTATGTATTTTATGATGTTTTGGGAGACGTTGTCTGCGGTGGATTTGCAATGCCGATCCGCGAGGGCAAAGCAAAGGAAATATATATTGTGGCAAGTGGCGAGATGATGGCGCTGTATGCAGCTAACAACATTGCCAAGGGTATCAAACGTTATGCGCGTACCGGTGGCGTCAGACTGGGCGGTATTATCTGCAACAGCAGAAATGTAGATCGCGAGCTGGATCTTTTACGTGCTTTTGCAAAGGAATTGGGAACGCAGTTGTTGTATTTCGTGCCACGTGACAATATCGTACAGCGAGCTGAGATCAACAAAAAGACGGTGATCGAATATAAGCCGGATTCCAACCAGGCGCAGGAGTACCGCAATTTAGCAGAAGCTGTCATTAATAATACAAAATTTGACATTCCGACGCCGATGACGCAGGAACGCTTAGAGGAAATCCTACTGGAATTTGGTTTGATGGATTCTGCGGACGATTATCATATTTGATCAGAGCAATAGAGAAAGGATGGACATTGCATGGGAAAGATTTATAGATCAATTACAGAATTAGTTGGAAAAACACCGTTGTTGGAGCTGGCAAATTATGAAAAGAAACATGATCTTCCGGCAAAGCTTCTTGTAAAGCTGGAATATTTCAACCCGAATCAGAGCATTAAGGACCGCGCTGCATTAAACATGATCGAGGAAGCAGAGAAAAAAGGTTTGATCAAGCCGGGAGATACTTTGGTAGAGACAACGAGTGGAAATACCGGAATCGGTCTGGCAGCGATCGCAGCAACCAAAGGATATAAATTCCGTGTATACATACAGGATCAGGTTAGTGCGGAACGTTTTCAGGTGATCAAGGCGTTTGGCGCGGAAGTTATCAAATTGTCGGAAGAACCGGTTATCGTGGAAACAATGGAAAAGACGGGTGGAGATTTTATTGCTGCTGTAGCGGCACTGAGAGATCAAGTATTGGCGAAAGAGGAAGGCATCTTTTTCGTTGATCAGCTTTCTAACCCGGCCAATCCGGCAGTCCATGAATCAACGACCGGTCCGGAAATCTGGGAAGATACCAATGGTAACGTTGATATTCTGGTGGCAAGTGTAGGTACCGGCGGAACCGTTTCAGGAACCGGTAAGTATCTGAAGTCTAAAAATCCGGACTTGTATGTAGTGGCATTGCAGCCAGGTAAAAATTCATTGCCAAGCCCTGAAAACCCGGCGCCGGAAGAGATTATGGGTGTGCACCCATTTGCCGGAGTGCCAAGAGAAATGGTACCGGAGATCATGGATATGGACATTTATGATGAACGCTATGATGTGGAGACGCCGGATGCGTACCGTGTGACACGCGAAGTTGCCAAAACAGATGGAATTCTGGTTGGAACATCATCCGGTGCAGCAATCTTTGCGGCAACGGAGATAGCCAAACGACCGGAAAATGCCGGCAAAAATATTGTTGTTATCCTGCCGGATACAGGGCTTCGTTACCTGTCTACGAATTTGTTTAATGAGGATTTTGAGGTATAGACAGGAAAACTGTTGTTTGACGAAGACTTTGAGGCATGGACAGGAAACCAAGCAGCAACGCAAATTGGCAGATCATAAGGCTGGAGGAACAGCATGGGAAAATATTTGATCGCAGTTGCTACTTCAGATGGGGTGCATGTCGACACACCTTTTGGAGAAGCAGAGCGTTTTGAAGTATACGAAATTACAAAGGATGCATATTGCAAACTGGAAGAGAGAACGGTAGTGCAGCATGATGAAGGTGTCCTAAAAGACGGACAGGACGCAGATCTGCGATCACAGGCCAATGACACAGAGCATTGCGGTTGTGATGCCGGTGGTCATTCCTGTGAAGGCAGTAATGACCGTGTAGAGTGTGTCGCGGACTGTACCTTTGTCGTATGCAGTAAGATTGGTTTTCATATGCAGAAGCTGCTTGCAAAGCACGCTGTTACTGCGTTTGATGTGGAGTGCACTATTGATGAAGCTCTTCACAAAATAGGGTGTTATTTAGCAAGACAAAGAAAGGCTTGGTGACGAATATGAAAATATCCACAAAAGGACGATATGCGATCAAGCTAATGCTCGATCTGGCGCTTTACAGCAAGGGGCAGCCGGTAAAAATCAAGGAAATCGCAAAAAGACAGGGGATTTCCGAAAAATATCTGGAGCAGATCGTGGCGACGCTCAATAAAGCTGCCCTTGTGAAAAGCATTCGCGGTTCTCACGGTGGGTATATGTTGAGTGAGCCGCCGAGAAATTATACTGTGGGACGCATTCTGCGTACTATGGAGGGAAATCTATCCCCGACAGACTGTGTTGGTGCCAATGGTTGGCCTTGTGAAAATAAGGCAACTTGTGTCAGCTTGATCATTTGGCAGAAATTAGACGAGGCGATCAATGGTGTGTTAGAGGGTATGACTCTGGAAGATTTGGTGGAATGGCAGCAAAATCTATGGACGGATCAATATGTGATCTAGCAGCAAAATTGTAAATCATTGACGCATTGCGAGAAAGGAATGAAAGATTGTTATGGCGAAAAAGCAGTATTCCGGTGTGAGAGAAAGTAAACCGGGCAGAATTAATGATTTAGGAACGACGGGAAAAGAAGTCGAGGAGCAGTTTCGAAAAGGCTGTTTGAAAAAAGCAGACCGAACGTTTGCGCAGGGATTGCAGTGCCAGCAGATCAATAGTATGGCGGCATTGATGTCTTTGGAAGACTCTGTATTTATTTCGCACTCCCCGCAGGGATGTGTTGGCTGTTCGATCATGGCAGTGGATATGTTCCGTGTCGGTCAGGCGCACCGCGGCATTAAAAATATCCGCAATCCACGCATTATCGTATCAAATGTGGATCAGAAAAGCGTCGTGTTTGGCGGCGAACAGAAACTTCGCGAGGCAGTGAAAAAGGCAGTGGAACGTTATCATCCGAAGCTTGCCTTTATCTATGCTTCCTGTGCCTCCGGTATTATTGGAGATGATATCGATGCGATCGCATATGATTTGCAGGAAGAGTATCCGGACACCGTTCTGGTGCCGATCCATTGTGAGGGCTTTAAGTCCAAAATCTGTGCTTCCGGTTTTGACGCAGCATTTTTAGCGATCAATAAGTATATCCTCAAGAAAGAGAGTGTACCGAAAGAAAAAGGACTGGTAAATCTATTTGCACCGACAACGGTTAGTTACGCTGATCAGAAAGAGATGGAGCGTATGCTGCACAATATTGGTGTGGAGGTAAATTACATACCATTTTATAGTTCTCTGGAGAAGATCAAGCGCATTCCGGCAGCCGAGGCATCTACTTCGATCTGTAAAGTATTTGCAGATGAATTTATGAAAACATTATGGGAAGATTATGAGATCCCATATTCGCATACGGTGATGCCGATCGGTATCCGTAATACCGAAAAATGGTACCGCGGTATTGCAAAAGTGCTGGGCAAGGAAGAGGAAGTCGAAGAGATCATTGCGAAAGAGCGAGAGCGTATCATGCCGCTTGTTCAGAAACTTCGTGACAGACTGCACGGTAAGCGGGTATTTATCTGTGGCGGTACCGGGCGATCTTTTGCGGCAGCAGCTTTGATCGATGATTTTGGCATGGAATTGGTGGGATTAGAGACACCAACCTATGATGAAGATGCACAGACAGATATCGAATATCTCAATGGCATTCATAAAGACTTCGTCGTTGATATTGCCAATATGCAGCCATTCGAGCAGGTCAATCTTGTGAATAAATTAAAACCGGATGCTTTTATTGGTGTTCCGGACTGGGCGGCTAAGCTTGGCATTCCGACTACACATGTATTGGACGGTAAGCGTCCGACGATGGGATATGACGGTCTGATCTATCTTGGCAACAAAATTGCAGATCAGCTGCAAAATCCGGGATTCAATGTGAAACTGGCACAACATAGTAAATTACCATATAAGGATTCGTGGTATGAGCAGGATGCATTTAAATATATCAAGAAATAAAGAAAGGCAGGGAAAGATATGTCACAGGTTACAGAAAATCCAAAGGGTGGCTGCGTTTTAGCAGGTATTAATTCTGTATTAGGAGCGATCGACCGTGTGTGTCCAATCTATCATTCAGGACCGGGCTGCTGTATGCAGACTACAGCAGCAGATCAAGGGCAGTCCGGACACAAATCTTCTCGTTTTGTGTCACTCGTATCACTGCCTTCTACCAATATGTTGGAAAAAGAAGTTGTTTTTGGTGGTACTGAAAAACTGCGCACAACTGTTCAGGGGGCTATTGATATTATTGATGCGGATGCATATTTTGTATTGACGGGATGTACCGCAGGAATTATCGGTGATGACATTGTCAGCGTTACAGAAGAATTTCAGGACAAGGGGTATTCCGTATATCCGATCGAGACGCCGGGCTTTGTCGGAGACAGCAATCTCGGCTATGAAACGGTTTGGACGACGATGATCAATCAGGTGATAGAAGAAGATGTGCCGAAAGATGATAAATTGGTTAATATTTTCGGGATCATCCCGTATCATGATCCGTTTTGGAGCGGTGCGCTTGAGGAGATCGATCGTATTTTATCTGCGCTAGGTCTTAAGGTAAATACGTTCTTTACAAAGCATCAGGGTATTGAAACGATCCGCAAATGTTCCGGTGCAGCACTGAATATCATCATCAATCCATGGCTGTTTAAGGGCCCGGCCAAAAAGATGGAACAAAAATTTGGTATTCCAAGCATCCGCGTTCCGGGCTTATTTGTCGGGGCAACCGACACGACAAAATTTGTCAGACAGGTAGCAGAGGCAATGCACTTGGATCAAGAGATCGTGGATAAAGTGATCGCTGCGGAAGAAGAATATGTTTATGATTATTTAGCGCAGTCTGTCGGAGTGGTTAGCTGGAAGCGTTTTGCGGTTGTGGCAGATGCTAACAACGCTGTGGGTATCACCAGATATCTGGCAAATGATTTTAGTTTTACGCCGGTGCTTGTCATCGTGTCAGAACCACTGTTCCGTCAAGAGGATAAGGATCGCATTGTGGCACAGATTGAGGATTTGGAATATGCGAAACCGCCAAAGGTGATCTTTGCATCCGATCAGTATGAGATCAATCAGGCACTGCGGGAAGAGGAAGAAGAGATCACGCTGTTGATCGGCAGCAGCAATGAACGCGAGGTGGCATTGGAAAAGGATATTCAGTTTATTCTGGCAGCCTTTCCGATGAATGAACGTTTGGTGTTTAACCGTACGTATGCAGGTTATCGGGGCAGCCTGACATTCACAGAGGATCTGTACGACAATCTGTAATTCTGTTTTTTGATGAAGAAGGAGTTTGATCTTCTGAAAAAGAAATTTTCTCAATCAGAAAAGAAGATAGTTGACAAATCCTACAAAAGGAGTATACTATTGTTAATTTCATAATAATAAACCGTTGAAGCGGAGATAAAAATGAAAGAGGCGCTTACAGAGAGTGGGGATGCTGAGAAACCACAGAGAGCTGTTCATTAAATGGACCGTAGAGGGCATGGTCAAAAGCTGGTGATCCGGCTGAGTATTCCATGACGTAAGGCATGCGTCAGTTGCCGGGAATATGTTGGTATTTCGCAAAGAGCGTGAGGTTTCACGAAACAAGGTGGCACCGCGGGTAAAAGATTAACCGTCCTTGTTTAGCATTTATATGCTAAACAAGGACTTTTTTTGTTTTATATATGCAAAAAATGCTCCGCTATTAAGAAACTCTTTGCTTGAAACGAAGGAGGTTAGTGTGAAAAATACTGCTGATGCAGTATTTTATCACACGGCTATTTGTGCCGCAGGCGTCACAAAGTAGCCCTGTTCGCAGAGCCAAATCTGACATTTGGCTCGCGGTTCCTTCGACGCCAAAGCGTCTGCGGAATGGAGGGTTTTCATGACAACACTGGAACAGGCAAAACAGATGGCAGACGGCTACAAGGTTGTGCCGATCAGCCGGGAGATCCTTTCGGATACCGTGACACCGATGGAAGTGTTACGCATCCTAAAAGGCGTGAGCAAACATTGCTACATGTTAGAAAGCGTAGAAAATCAGGAAGTATGGGGAAGATACACATTTTTGGGATATGATCCGAAATTAGAGATCACCTGTATGAACGGTGAAATGTGTATACGTGAAAGTGGGAGCGAAGAAGGAGCAAAAGAGCCGGTAGCTCATCCGGGAGCAAAGATCAAAGAGATCTTGAAAGAATACACCAGCCCAAAAGTAAAAGATCTTCCAAGCTTTACCGGAGGATTGGTCGGATACTTTTCTTATGATTATGTTAAGTACAGTGAACCAAAGCTTAATTTGGACGCCGACGATCAGGAAGGGTTTAAGGATGTCGACCTTATGTTGTTTGACAAGGTGATCGCCTTTGATAATCTTCGTCAAAAGATATACATCATCGCCAATGCAAGGACAGAGAATCTGGAACAGGAATATGACAGATGTCTCGCAGAAATTGAAGAGATCGTGGATCTTATAGAGCATGGCACACCGGCACAGATCACGCCGGGTAAGATCACATCAGAGTTTCGCCCACTCTTTTCGGAGCAGGAATATTGCGCGATGGTTGAGAAAGCGAAGCATTATATTTACGAGGGAGATATTTTTCAGGTAGTGCTTTCCAATCGTTTGGAAGCCGATTATGAGGGAAGTTTGTTCAATGCGTATCGTATGCTGCGCACGATCAATCCATCCCCATATATGTTTTATTTTAGTAGCGATGACATTGAAGTGGCGGGTGCTTCGCCAGAGACGTTAGTGAAACTGGAAGATGGCGTGCTGCATACATTTCCGCTTGCCGGAACAAGACCCCGCGGCAAAGATGCCGCAGAAGATGAGCGACTTAAAACAGAGCTGCTTGGTGATGAAAAAGAGCGCGCAGAGCACAATATGCTGGTAGATCTTGGCAGAAATGATCTTGGCAAAGTAAGTAAGTATGGCAGCGTAGAAGTGGAAGATTATATGGCGGTGCTGCAATATTCACATGTTATGCATATAGGATCGACCGTGCGGGGTGAGATCAGAGATGACAAAGACAGCTTAGATGCAGTGGATGCAGTGTTACCGGCAGGAACCTTATCGGGTGCACCAAAGATCCGTGCGATGGAGATCATTAATGAATTAGAGAACAATAAGCGTGGCATTTATGGCGGAGCCATTGGTTATGTTGATTTTACCGGCAATCTTGACACTTGTATTGCAATCCGTACCGTGTTTAAGAAAAACGACAAGATCTTTGTCAGATCCGGAGCCGGTATCGTGGCAGACAGTGTACCGGAAAATGAGTATCATGAGTGCATCAACAAAGCGAAAGCAGTAATGGATGCAGTAGATAAAGCACAGGGCTTAGCATAATGGCAGTGCAGTAAGGAGGAGCCATATGATTTTATTGATTGATAATTACGATAGTTTTTCTTATAACCTTGTGCAGCTGGTTGGAACGATCGCCCCGGATATCCGTGTGATCCGTAACGATGAGATGACGGTAGAGCAGATCGAACAATTGGCACCGACACACATCATAGTGTCGCCGGGACCGGGACGTCCTTCTAAGGCAGGTGTCTGTGAAGAGGTTATCAAATATTTTAACGGCAAAGTACCGATCCTTGGCGTATGTCTGGGACATCAGGCAATCTGTGAGGTGTACGGAGCGACCATAACATATGCCAAGAAATTGATGCATGGCAAAATGTCGGTGGCAGCGCTTGACACCGAATGCCCGGTTTTTGCGGGGATTGGAGAGACGGCAGAGGTCGCAAGATATCATTCGCTGATCGCTCAGAAAGAGACGATACCGGAATGCTTGCAGGTCATTGCTACGACGGACGATGGAGAAGTCATGGGCGTGAAACATAAAGAGGCACCAACGTACGGACTGCAGTTTCATCCGGAGTCGATCTTGACACCCAAAGGAATTGATATGTTAAAGAATTTTTTGAAACAGTAACAGGAAACAATACAGCAAAGTTTGTAAATAACGAGAAAGGAATGAGTGATCACTATGATTAAAGAGGCAATTAGCACATTAGTAGCAGGTGAGGATCTTACACCGGAGACAATGAAGCAGGTAATGGAAGAGATCATGACAGGTGAAGCAACCGATGCACAGAAAGCATCATTCCTAACAGCACTCGCCATCAAGGGTGAGACAATTGAAGAGATTACAGAGGCAGCCAAAGTTATGAGAAGTCATTGTGCTCCGTTTGACAATGATATAGATACGTTAGAAATTGTTGGTACCGGTGGAGACAGATCCAACACGATCAATATTTCTACACTGGCAGCATTGATCACGAGCGCAGCAGGCATCAAGACAACCAAACATGGTAACCGTGCAGCCTCCAGCAAATGTGGAACAGCAGATTGCCTCGAGGCGCTTGGCGTAAAGATTGATGGAGAAGCAGAGGAGAGCTTACAGTCTCTTTGTGACAACAATTTCTGTTTCTTATTTGCGCAGAAATATCATCCGGCAATGCGCTTTGTTGGTGCAGTTCGCCGCGAGATCGGTATCCGCACAATGTTTAATATTTTGGGACCGCTTGCGAATCCGGCAAAAGCCAATATGCAGTTGATGGGTGTATACGATGAGAACTTGGTAGAACCATTGGCTCATGTATTAGTTAATCTCGGTGTGAAACGTACGATGGTTGTCTATGGAATGGATTGTATTGATGAGATATCCCTTAGTGCACCGACGAAAGTGTGCGAGTATCGAGATGGCAAGTACAAAACTTACGAGATCACGCCGGAACAGTTTGGTTTCACACGTTGCGAAAAGAACGATCTCGTTGGTGGAGAACCACAGGAAAATGCACAGATCGTGCGTGATATTCTTGGCGGAGCCAAAGGGCCGAAGACAGATGTTGTATTGTTAAATGCAGGTGCAGCGATTTATACAGCAACGGAGGGAATTACCTTTGAAGAGGGCATTGCCAAAGCCAAAGAGGTGCTTGAGAGCGGCGCAGCATTAGAGCAGTTACAGAAACTTACCGCTAAATAATCTGTCGACAATGTTTTTTGCGTGAAATGTTGCGATAGGAGTTGCATAGATACGATACTGCGTGTAAAATCGTGAGCGGACAGAAATAGGAGGACTTGCGTGAATATATTAGAAGAGATTGCTGCTAAGACAAGAGTAAGAGTGGCAGAAAATCAACAGAAAATAACGCTTGCGCAGATGAAAGAGCAGGCGCAGGCACTTAACGCTGATACCGGATTTCCGATGGAACAGGCACTTAAGGCTGAGGGGATATCCTTTATCTGTGAGGTGAAGAAAGCATCCCCATCCAAGGGTCTTATCGCAGAAGATTTTCCGTACCGGGAGATTGCGGCAGATTATGAAGAAGGTGGTGCAGCAGCGATTTCCGTGCTGACCGAACCCTATTATTTTCAGGGGAGCAATGAGTATTTGAAGGCGGTGCGTCAAACCGTCAGTATTCCGATACTGCGCAAGGATTTCACGGTTGATGAGTATATGATCTATGAGGCTAAGGTGATCGGCGCCGATGCGGTGCTTTTGATCTGTGCGATCCTTTCGGATGAAGAACTCTTACATTTTCGGGAGGTTGCGGATTCGCTAGGGCTGACATCTATCGTGGAAGCGCATGATGAGGAAGAAGTTCAGCGTGCGATCAAGGCGGGGGCACGTGTGATCGGAGTAAATAACCGCGATCTTCGCAATTTCACAGTTGATATTCATAATAGCGTGCGGCTTCGCGCACAAGTGCCGAAGGATATTATATTTATTTCAGAAAGTGGTATCAAGACGGCACGGGATATTAAAGAATTGGAACGCAACGCAGTAGATGGTGTGCTGATCGGAGAGACGCTGATGCGTGCTAAAGACCGTGTTCAGGCATTGCAGCAGCTCAAGATTCACTTGAAAATATGCGGTCTGCGTAGACCGGAAGATGTTACTTATGCCAATGAAGTGCAGCCGGATTTTGCCGGGTTTGTGTTTGCACCGAGTAAACGGCAGGTGACCCGAGAGGAAGCGGCAGAGCTTGTCGAACAACTGGATCCACGCATTCATACAGTAGGCGTGTTCGTCGATCAGCCGGTGGACTTTATTGCAGAGCTTTTGGCGGCGGGTGTGATCGAATACGCACAGCTGCATGGCAGCGAAGATGCGGCGTATATTGAAGCACTTAGAAAACGCACTGCGCTGCTTGGCAAAACGGCAAAGATCATAAAGACGGTGAAAGTTGGATCCGCTACAGATTTGGAGAATATCTCCGAGATAGACTGTGAGTATTTGTTGTTAGATGCGTGGTCTAAGGAAGGCGAAGCAGCGGGCGGCAATGGACGTACGTTTGACTGGTCGCTGATCAAAGCGCTGGAGAAACCATTTTTCTTGGCAGGGGGGCTCACAGTGGATAATGTGCAGCAGGCGGTCAGAATGACTTCGCCGTATGGTATTGATGCCAGCAGCTGCATGGAGACAGAGGACTGCAAAGACCTCAATAAAATGAAAGCATTTGCGCAGGCGGTACGAGTGACCGAAACGCATAATTAGTTACGATTTAGGAGGATTACAATGAGTAAAGGAAGATTTGGACAGCATGGCGGGCAGTATATTCCCGAGACGCTGATGAATGAGATTCACCATTTGGAAGAGGCATATGAGCATTACAAAAACGATCCGGAGTTTGTCGAAGAGCTGGATACGCTCCTTCGGGAATATGCAGGCAGACCGTCACTTCTTTATTATGCAGAAAAGATGACGAGAGATCTGGGCGGTGCCAAAATATATTTTAAGCGTGAAGATTTGAATCATACAGGATCTCATAAGATCAACAACGTGCTCGGGCAGGCGCTGCTTGCTAAGAAGATGGGCAAGACACGTATTATCGCAGAGACGGGAGCCGGGCAGCATGGCGTGGCAACAGCAACGGCGGCAGCATTGTTAGATCTGGATTGTGAGATCTTTATGGGTAAAGAAGATACGATCCGTCAGGCATTGAATGTATATCGTATGGAACTGTTGGGTGCCAAAGTGCATCCGGTAGAGAGTGGCACGATGACGCTTAAGGATGCCGTTAATGAATGTATGAGAGAGTGGGTCAGCCGTGTGGATGATACCTTGTATGTGCTTGGCTCGGTTATGGGACCGCATCCGTTTCCAACGATCGTGCGTGATTTCCAGAGCGTGATCAGTAAGGAAGCGAGAGCGCAGATATTGGAAAAAGAAGGAAAACTGCCGGATGTCGTTATGGCATGCGTTGGTGGTGGAAGTAATTCCATGGGTATGTTCTATGAATTTATCGGTGATGAATCGGTACGTTTGATCGGTTGTGAAGCTGCCGGGCTCGGTGTTGATACGGATCGGACCGCTGCGACGATGGCAACCGGAACCGAGGGAATCTTCCATGGTATGAAATCCTACTTCTGCCAGGATGAATTTGGACAGATCGCGCCGGTATATTCAATCTCAGCCGGTCTTGATTATCCGGGTGTGGGGCCGGAACATGCATATCTCAAAGACATTGGAAGAGCGGAATATGTTCCGGTAACTGATGAAGAAGCCGTGAATGCCTTTGAGTACATTGCCAAAGAAGAGGGCATTATCGCAGCAATCGAGAGTTCGCATGCGGTAGCACACCTGATGAAGATCGCACCGACGATGAGCAAAGATCAGATCATTATCTGCTGCCTGTCCGGCCGCGGAGACAAAGACGTAGCAGCAATTGCCAGATATAGGGGGATTGATTTACATGAATAGAATACAAAACGCATTTGATAACAAAAAAGCATTTATTGGATTTATTACAGCAGGAGATCCCAGTCTGGACAAGACCGAGGAGTTTATTTTGGAAATGGAAAAAGCGGGTGCAGCACTTGTAGAGATCGGAATTCCATTTTCGGACCCGATCGCAGAGGGCCCGGTTATACAGGAAGCCAATCTTCGCGCGTTGAGCGCAGGATGCACGACAGATAAGATCTTTGATATGGTAGCAAAACTTCGGAAAAAGACACAGATCCCGTTAGCATTTATGGCATATGCAAATTCACTGTACAAATATGGATATGACCGTTTTTGCAAGAGATGTGCAGAAGTAGGAATCGATGGCTTGATCATTCCGGATATGCCTTTTGAAGAAAAAGGCGAACTGCAGGAATTTACCGAAAAATATGACTTGAAGTTGATCTCTCTGATCGCACCGACTTCACAGGAGCGTATTCAGATGATCGCCAAAGAGGCAGAAGGATTTGTATATTGTGTATCTTCCATGGGAGTGACCGGACAGGCAGCATCCTTCCATAAAGAAGTCATTTCTTATCTGACACAGGTAAAACAGGTGTCAAAAATTCCGGTAATGATGGGATTTGGTATCCGGGAAGCACAGGATGTCGCACCGATGAAAGATATCATTGACGGGGCGATTGTCGGTTCGCATTTTATCACACTGTTAGAAGAGAACAATTTCAGTACCATTGCGGCTGCAAATTACTGTAATAAATTTAAACAGGATTTAAATAATCTGTAAAACAAAGAATGTGAGGAAAATGATATGAATATGAAAGAAGCAATTGCAAAAGCAGCAGATAGAATTGATTTGACAGAGGACGAAGCAGAGACGATTTCCCCGGAGGTGGCAAAGCACGGCAACCGCTCCATTTCTTCAAAATCCGGAGCAGGAGATGTATTAGAGGCACTTGGAGTAAATATCATGGCAGAACCTGCGCTTGTGAAAAAGTGTGTGGATCAGGTTGGAATTGGATTTATGTTTGCACAGCTTTTCAATAAATCCATGAAATATGTTGGTCAGGCACGAAAAGAAATGGGAATTCGTACTGTGTTTAACATCTTAGGACCACTTGCAAATCCGTCCCGTGCGAAAAACATGGTAGTCGGAGTTTACAGTCCGGCACTTACAGAACAGATTGCGAAGGCAATGGCAAGACTAGGGGTAGAGCGGGCATTTGTTGTATCCGGAGAAGATCATATGGATGAAATCACTTTAACAGGAGCAACCACGATCTCTGAAATAAAAAATGGAGAGGTCGCAACCTTTATGGTCACACCGGAGGAATTCGGACTAAAAAGCTGTAGCCTTTCAGAATTGCAGGGCGGCGATGGCATGGAAAATGCAAAAATCACAAAGGCAGTCCTGACGGGTGAAGAAAAAGGTGCAAAACGTGATATCGTTCTTTTGAATGCCGGAGCAACTCTTTATGTAGGAGGGGTTGCGCAATCTATCGCCGAGGGTGTAAAATTAGTGGCAGAGACCATTGATTCAGGGGCTGCTTACCGCAAATTGGAGGAGCTTGTCGCTGCATCCAATGGATAATAGAAGAACAGCGAGGAGACAACAATGATTCGATTTAACAGTGATTACACAGAAGGATGCCACCCGGCGATTTTAGAAAAGCTCGCAGAGACGAACATGGAACAGACGGCAGGCTATGGCGAGGATGAATATTGTGAGCAGGCGAGAGCACTCA
>ERZ840371.1736-NODE-1736-length-21367-cov-3.406672_pt1 | contig 21367 bp, 14 predicted proteins | sample MGYA00519937_ERZ840371 | MGnify/ENA primary metagenome ERZ840371 (study PRJEB31850, sample SAMEA3708873) | human gut metagenome | biome: human gut; feature: human-associated habitat; material: faeces | place: China | collected 2014 ... | reverse complement strand
ACGGGACAAGGCTTGTTTCAGAGCTGATAAACCATGAACGTAGCATGGACATAAGACCGTCTGCAGACAATAGTCGCGAGCATGACCGTTACCAGATGGACGCATTGAACGGCAAAGGTACAGACGTGTCTATTTACTATAATATGAGACAAAACCCTACAGTCTTTACGCGTAATCCGAAGACAGGAAAAATAAAGGAAGAAGCAATCCCGTCACATATAGTTCTTGGACATGAGTTGATACACGGACACCGCTCGATGAACGGAAGGGCGGTATCTATAGAAAAGAAGTCCGAATATACTTATAAGGATGAAAGAGGGGTAACATGGAAGACATCCGAAAAAAACGAGGAGCTTGAAACGACTGGAATAAAATGTAAATACAAATACACTGAAAATAAGTTGAGGGAAGAACAGGAGATAAATAAAAGGATTAGATATTAAAAAAGGCAAGACATGAAGAAGTTTTTTATTTATATTGCATTGTTATCAATAACATGTATGTGTACATATTGTAGTAAACAGATAAAGCCTAATAATATTTTGTGCAGATGTTTGTTAACAAATGTAAGTTCGTGTAACTATAATTATTTAATAGAAGTAACATCTGATAGTATAATAAGAGTCTCATCAGGATTGCTGAGTTCTGATTTTTACGGTGAAATACTTCTCGAAGACCGTAAGCTAAAAGGGAACTTGTCTGACTTCAATTTCTTTGAAGAAGTTAGAATGCAACAAGAAAAGAAGTTGCAACCGGAGGAGTTTGATACCCTAAAAACATGTATTTCAGATATAGAAGATATAGATAATTTAGTTAATCCTTTTATCCAGTCAAACTGGCATGACACCTGGGCTGCCGTTATTATTGTCGGTGAGAAGAAATATGTTTTTGTTCATATTCCTAACCCAGAGCTTAAAAAGTTCCTTAATACAATCATGACCATATCACCCGTAGAATTGAAAGACGAGCATTATAATACGAATATAAGTTTTTCTTATATAGATGACGATCCATCATATATAGAAACACAGCCATATAAAAAAACTTTATGTGAGAGAGTTAAAGACTGGTTTGATTAACTTGTATAATAAATTATCTGGGTACAGAAAAGAACTTTTATATTGCAAATAGATTACAGCTTTTCTAAAAATATTTTCTTTATCATTAATACAATGTTTCGTTTTTTTGATTATCTTTGCATCGGATAGATTTTAGCGCAGTAATTTTAAACAGATTAGAGTACGTATGATCTGAATCTTCTTTGCATAAGAAGAGCCATGATTGTATTTTAATCTGATAGTGATTGGTATTTGAAGGAATGCTGTTGTGCATTTTTTCATTTTAAGCAAAATGATAATTTTGTTTTGTGGGTTCCAAAAAATAATGTTTTTCCAATGCTTTTTTACTTTCAATAGATACTCCGTTACCATGCAAGAGTTGACCTTTTGCGTTCTAAAAGGTCAACTCTTGCAAGGTAAGGAGATATATAATACTTGAAAAGGAAGTATCCGTTGGTATGTAATGGAGTATCCGTTCACAACAACGAGTACCGGATTATTAAAAATGTGTGATTTCGTTGTTTTATAGATAAATATTCTTATTGTTGTTGTTTGCAATTAAATTGGACGTGAATCAAGCCGTGTAAATCTTCGTAAACTTTATTAAAAATAATTAAATTAATGGAGGATTGGTGTGCTTATGTAATTGTGTTATCATGGTATGACGTCCTGAAAGATTGAGACAAGATATATTTCACTACTGAAATTTTTAAGAACACTTTCTTATACCGGATGTTTTCTTATAAATCAAAACTCACAATCTATAAGAAAACCGCTGCCTTTGTTTTGTTTTTAGCTTGAAATATAGTATTTTTGCAGCTGATTATAATCAGAAATATTTAATTTTTTATGGTGCGAAATATATTCAAGGGTCTTGGCATTGCCCTTGTCACTCCTTTTAAGTCGGACGGAAGTGTTGATTATGAAGCATTGAAGCGGCTGCTCGACTATCAGATAAAGAACGGTGCGGACTTTCTTTGCATATTGGCAACGACCGGCGAGACCCCAACATTGACGGCAGACGAGAAGAAGCAGATCAAGGATTTGGTGATAGAGAGGGTAGGAGGGCGTCTGCCCATACTCATCGGCTGCGGAGGAAACAACACGGCTGCTGTCGTGGAGGAGCTGAAAACCGGCGACTTTGCGGGAATAGACGGTGTGCTGAGTGTATGTCCTTTCTACAACAAGCCTTCGCAGGAGGGGCTTTACCAGCATTTCAAGGCGATAGCAGAGGCAACAAAACTGCCGGTTGTATTATATAATGTGCCAGGACGTACAGGCGTGAACATGACAGCACAAACCACCGTAAGGCTTGCAAACGACTGCCCCAACATCGTGGCAATAAAGGAGGCGGCGGGCAATTTGGAACAGGTGGACGAGATAATAAAAAACAAGCCCGACTCTTTTGATGTAATCAGCGGTGATGATGCCCTTACTTTTCCCATGGTGGCATGTGGTGCCGTGGGCGTGATATCTGTTATAGGCAATGCTCTTCCGAAAGAGTTCTCGCGCATGCTGCGCCTTGAGATGAAGGGAGAGTTTGAGAGCGCGCGCAAGATACACCATAAGTTCACCGACCTTTTCAACCTTCTTTTTGTCGACGGAAATCCCGCTGGTGTTAAGGCGATGCTCAACGAAATGGGCATGATAGAGAACGTATTGCGCCTTCCGCTTGTGCCTACGCGCCTTACAACGATGCAGCGCATAAGCGAGTGCCTGAAGTTCAGGATGTAGTTTTTGGGAGAAGGAGTAAGGAGAAAGTAGTAAGTAGTAAGTAGAGAAGGAGTAAGTATTAGGTGGTAAGTAGTAAGGAGTAGGGGGATGCAATAGGGAACGTGGGGTGCTGTCATTCCATATAAATCCTATATATAATAAGGTATAATCTTAATTTAATTTTAATATCATGAAAAAGCTTTTTTATTTCTTTTGTCTTTGTGGAGTGATGCTTTTAAACGCATGCTCAAAGTCTTCCGTTTTCAGCCCTCCCATAGAGTATCTTCCTTTTCAGGAAGAGAAGGACGGCTATTGGGGTATGATTTCTCCCGACGGCAAGGTGTTGTTCTCCGGAGAATTTAAGGAGGAGCCGACTGTTGCGATGAACGGGCGTTTCTTCGTAAAGAACGGAGACGGACTTTGGGAACTGTATACAGCGGAGGAGAAACCGAAGAAGCTCGGAGAGGAATATCTCGAGGTTGTGTCGTTCAGAGAGGACGTTACTCCCGTTGTACGCAAAAATCAAAGCATAGAGCTGATAAATCTTGACGGCGAGACGGTTTGCACGCTTGATAAAGTTGAGGGAAAACGTGTTTTGGATGTTTATGAATTCAGTGAAGGAATAGCCGTTTTCCGCACTTCAACCGGTTACGGATGTATAAACAAGAGCGGTGAGGTGGTGATAGAACCTAAGTATGCAGACATAAAGACATGCAGCGAGGGCAAGCTCATTGCCGTGGACAACAAATATAAGGATGCCGGCAAATCGGAGCGCAAGTATTGCGTGCTTGACAAGAGTGGCAACGTGACATCCGAGTTTTCTGTGAAGAACATGGAAGACATGGCACCTGTCTTTAAAGAAGGTCTTCTGCCTGTTGAGATTGAAGATGAGGGTTCTAAGACCAAAGGAGGTCTTATGAATGAAAAGGGCGAGTGGGTTGTGAAACCATCATCGAAGACACGCGGCATAGGCTTTGTCTATAACGGTCATTTTGTGTTCAATGACGGCGACGGATGCGGACTGAAGAATATCGACGGCGAGACTGTTATACGTGCAAAGTACAAGAGCCTTTCGTTTGCTTCTGATGAAATGCTGATATACGAAAACGAGAAAGGGGAGCAGGGACTGCTCGACTTGCAGGGCAACAAGCTCTTCGACGACACATACAGCAGGGTCTATGGGTTGTTTGCCGAGAAATATCTGCTTGTGAAGGAAGGCATGGACGACTGGGCATTCATTGATACTGAAGGCAACACGATGTCCAAGAAAACCGACATCTATAACGTCGGGCTAAGCTTCGGCGGTGTAAAGGTGAGCTCGGATTATTTCTCATACGAGGCTTTGTTTGAGGAAGCAGGCATAACAAAAGACGGGTTCGGTAAGTATAAGTATGGCATGAAGGCTGCTGAGATAGCCGGATGCGGAGCCTCAAGTACAGATGCCGGGGTGAAGCCAGAAAGATATACGGGCATGAAATCCGACAGCTATGGCGAGAACATACTGAAATGCAGCGTCACGGTGGGAGCCGTGTTCACTGACAACATGGCTTCTTACGACAGTAACGGCAACTGCCGCTTCTCTGAAAGCGCACCCAAAGTGCTGAGCGTCATTATTCCTGCAACGGGAAAGCTTTCTGAAAAGTCGGATGAGATTTATGATGCAGCAAAAGCCTATGTGGCAAAATTAGGTAAACTTGTAAAAGACGAGGCTGGCAATGCTGTATATGACTTGGGCGGCGGCAGGCAGATTGTCGTGGTGAATAACAGTTCGGCAGTGGCTCTGCTTATGACAGACAATGCCACGGCGGGTGCACTTGCCAAAACAGAAGATAAAGCCGGTGAGGCTCCTGTTGAGGAGGATGAGGCTTTTCAGCCCGACAACAGTCAGCCGGAAGCAGCAGCCGCAGGCAGCAACGGAGCCTTGAGCAATCTTCTGAGCACACGAAAACTGACATACAACGACATACGTTCGCTGAGTAAACCACAGCTCCGCATTCTCCGCAATGAGATTTATGCACGTCACGGCTATATCTTCAAGAGTGCCGATCTTAAGGCTTATTTCAGCAAATACCCGTGGTATAAGCCCCTTTACGGCGATGTAACGTCTAAGATGTCGGGAATAGAAAAATACAATGCGGCGTTTATAAAGAAGTATGAATAAGATGAACGCCTTTCTGATATTGTATTTCATTGCCTGCATGGGCTGTTCATCCAACCCGGGTGTAAAGCCGGCAGATGCTGCAACCAGTGAGGAAACATCATTAAAGCAAGACACTTCAGGCAGGAGCGGCGGCAATGTAGCCGCCGTTCCTGCCGGTGCCCGTATCCTTATGGATGTCTATCCTGATGCAGGAATGAAATACAAAGACGGCTATATCGTATTTCCCGACGGAGAGCGCATATTGTACGATGACGGAAAGAAAAAGAGCTTTACCGTGATGCTTGACAATTCGGACGTGGAAGACATGTTCAGCATGCGCTATGACACCGTGTCTCCCAACCCCGGCTATCTCTCCGATGCCGGCAGAAGCCGGTGCGAGGCTTTGTTCAAGAAGATGTACGGAAAGAGTGCCTCAGAGGTTTCATCACGAATGGAAACGGTTGACTGGTTCGGACAGAAGATAAAGTTTACCAAAGTCAACGGAGCATCGCGCCAACTCAGAAAAGTTGCCGCCGAACTGAAGACAAAGCCCCACCTTGCCAAATATCTTAAGCCCGCCTCGACATTCTATTGGCGCAACGTGCGCGGTGCCAAGCGCATGAGTGCACACAGCTATGGCATAGCGATAGACATAAATGTGAAGATGTCAGACTATTGGTTGTGGGCAAATAAAGGAAAGGGCGAGACGGCAAAGATTGCATACAAGAACCGCATACCGCCCGAACTTGTGCGTATATTTGAGAAGCATGGCTTTGTATGGGGAGGCCGCTGGTATCATTATGATACGATGCACTTTGAATACCGTCCCGAACAGCTGGCAAACAAGGTGACATCATAAATGTAAAAACAGAAAACCGCATGTGCTTAATGTTTAAAGACACATGCGGTTTAATTTTTATATTTATACAGTAATGGTATATCCCGTTAATAGTTTTCAGGCTTTATCTGGAAATAGCTCTGTGCGTGGTCGCATACAGGGCACTTTTCGGGAGCCTGCTTGCCAATGACGATGTGTCCGCAGTTTATGCACTGCCATATACATTCGCCGTCCTTTGAGAATACCTTCTTGTCTTCAACGTTCTTAAGAAGCTTGCGGTAGCGTGCCTCATGCTGCTTTTCAACTTCAAGTACACCCTCGAATTTCTCTGCTATCTCATCGAAACCTTCCTCGCGTGCCTCTTTTGCCATACGCGCATACATGTCGGTCCATTCATAATTCTCTCCAGCTGCTGCATCGGCAAGGTTGTCCATTGTTCCTGCAACCTTACCGCCGTGCAGGAACTTGTACCACAGTTTTGCATGCTCCTTCTCGTTTGCAGCCGTCTCTTCAAATATAGCTGCAATCTGTACATACCCGTCCTTCTTCGCCTTTGATGCAAAATAAGTATATTTGTTACGTGCCATTGACTCGCCTGCAAATGCCTCCAACAGGTTTTTCTCTGTCTTTGTTCCTTTAAGGTCTTTCATAATTCTCTCCTTTACTTGGTTGATTAATATTTAAAATAAGTTTTATCGATACTCCAGACGTTTAAATGTCTATGATGCAAATATACGCCATTTCGGGTTAACTTCCAAAACGGCGTATTGCTATTTTACAAAAAAAATGATTTGTTTTAATGTGTTATGATATTGTTATTTCACCGGCAAGCGACCTGTTCATCATTTTTCTTATTATATTATAGTCAGAATGATGAGCCTGCAAGAACATCAGCTTGGTGATTGCACTTTCCACCGTGCTGTCGAAACCGCTTATAACACCCGTGCCCTTAAGCTGGTATCCTGTGTCGTAGCGCGCCATTTCCACACATCCGGCGAGACATTGGCTTATGTTCACAATGGTAACTCCGCGCGAGGCACACTCCTTTAGCAGGCGCATAAGCCACTTGTGCTGCGGGGCATTTCCGCTGCCGAACGTCCGCATCACTATCGAACGCAGCTCCGGAGCCTCCGTGAAGTGTCTGACAAGGTGTTCCTGTATGCCCGGAAAGAGAGAGAAGACGATGACGTTGGGGTCTGTTGCGAAATGCGGGACCATAGGTTTGTTGAAGTCGGGATGCAGTATATACTCTTCATGGTATATAATGTTTACCCCTGCATCGCCGAGATGCGGATAGTTAAAAGACTCAAATGCGTTGAAGCCGTCGGCGTTTGTTTTCGTAGAGCGGTTGCCTCTCAGCAGGTGTCCGCTGAAGTATATGCACACTTCAGGCACTATTGCCGTCCCGTCCTTATGGTGCGCCGCCGCAATCTCGATGCTTGTTATGAGGTTCTCCTTGCCGTCGGTCCGCAACTGTCCGATAGGCAACTGGCTTCCGGTAAGTACCACCGGCTTGGTGAGGTTCTCAAGCATGAACGACAATGCCGATGCCGTATATGCCATGGTGTCGGTGCCATGCAGTATCACGAAGCCGTCATAGTGCACATACCTGTCGGCAATTATGCGCACGAGCTGTGCCCACAGGCGCGGCGACATGTCGCTCGAGTCTATCGGCGGAGTAAACTGATAGCAGTCCACGGCTGTAGGCAATGATGCAAACTCCGGTATGTAGCTTATCAGATGATTGAAATCGAGCGGTTCCAATGCTCCCGTCTGCTGGTTCCTTCCCATGCCGATAGTTCCTCCCGTATAAATCATCAGCACTTTGTCAGTACGCTGCATGCAGATATCTTCCGTAACTTCCTTTTTGTTAAGTGGCATTGTCGTATTCTTTTATTTTGTGCAAAGATAATGCAAGCCGAGCGCAATCAAACTTGTTTGAAATTGCCGAGGCGTAGCTTATTTTCTGCAAATATAATTTAAAATATGCTGAAATCAAAAAAAAACGTGTATATTTGCATAACTGATATACATAAATTACAAACTATAATAAACACTTATAAAACAAGAAAAACATGAAACAATTTATGGATGAGAACTTCCTGCTTGATACCGTTACGGCGCAGGATCTTTATCACAATCATGCAGCAAAGATGCCTATCATCGACTATCATTGCCATTTGATACCAGAGATGGTGGCGAGCGACCATAAGTTTAAGAGCATTACAGAGCTGTGGCTCGGTGGCGACCACTATAAATGGCGTGCCATGCGTACTAACGGTGTGGACGAGAAGTATTGCACCGGCACGGAGACAAGCGACTGGGAAAAGTTCGAAAAATGGGCAGAGACCGTTCCTTATACATTCCGCAATCCCCTTTATCACTGGACACACCTTGAGCTGAAGACAGCTTTCGGAATAGACAAGCTGCTCAGTCCGAAGACGGCACGCGAGATATTCGACGAGTGTAACGAAAAGTTGCAGCAGCCCGGATATACGGCACGCGGCTTCATGCGCAAGTACAACGTGGAGTGCGTATGTACAACCGACGACCCCATTGACGACCTCCGCTATCACAAACAGACAAAGGAAAGCGGCTTTGAGATAAGGATGATTCCGGCATGGCGTCCCGACAAGGCAATGGCGGTTGATAATACAAGCAACTTCGCAGCATACGTAAACAAGCTCGGAGAGGTTGCCGACGTTGAGATAACAACGTTCAACGACCTTATCACAGCATTGCAGAAGCGTCACGACTTCTTCCATGAGAACGGCTGCCGCCTGTCAGACCACGGTATAGAAGAGTTCTACGACGAGCCTTACACAGACAGCCAGATAGAGACAATCTTTGAAAAGGCAATGCGCGAGCAGCAGCTCTCACAGCAGGAGATACGCCAGTTCAAGCACTGCATGCTTACGAAGTTTGCCGAAATGGACTACGACAGCGACTGGACACAGCAGTTCCACTATGGTGCAATACGCGACAACAACAGCCGTATGTTTGCAAAGCTCGGTCCGGATACAGGCTTCGACTCAATCGGCGAGTTCAACACGGCAAAGGCAATGAGCCATTTCCTCGATCATCTTAATGCAGAAGGCAAGCTCACGCGTACAATATTATATACGCTCAACCCGTGTGCAAACGAAGTTATCGCCACAATGCTCGGCAACTTCCAGGACGGTTCTTGCCCCGGCAAGATACAGTTCGGCAGCGGATGGTGGTTTAACGACCAGCTCGACGGCATGACACGTCAGATGAATGCACTGTCTGTTCTCGGTCTGCTGAGCCGTTTTGTAGGCATGCTTACAGACAGCCGCTCGTTCCTTTCATATCCCCGCCACGAGTATTTCCGCCGCCTGTTGTGCAACCTCCTTGGCAACGACGTGGAGAAAGGCCTGCTTCCTAACGACATGGAGAGCCTCTACCGCATGGTTGAGGATATCAGCTATAACAACGCAAAGAACTATTTCAAGTTCTGAAAACCTGGAAATAAATACTGAAACAAAATCCCCTTATGACGCTGAAAGCATCCCTTTCGCGTCATAAGGGGATTTTTCTTGTCTCCGGTCCTCTGTATCTCGCCCGGCAATTACAGTCTGTTACATTCCGGACCTGTTTGCTTACAGTTCTAAGCCGATATCTCCGGCGTTCAGAAAGGACGGCTTTTGTGGCGCTAAAGCTATCCTTTAGCATGCTTAAAGCTGTCCTTTTCCGGTACGAAAGCATACGGTTACAATCTGTAAGTCTCAAGTCTGTTTCATCCATGTCTGGATAACAGGAAAGAAATACCTTATATTATATATTTACATCATCCGCTTTTTTAACTTCCGTTACTTGCAGAGGTTAAGCCATTTAATACTTAAAATATTTGTAAATGTCAAAAAATAGGCTTAATTTTGCAACGATTTAACGATATATCTGATAATTAATTATGAAGAAAATCATTTTACCATTATTCATTATAACAATGGTACTTGTTCTTGGTAGTTGCGGAAGTTCTAAGAAGATAGCATATTTCCAAAATGCCGACTCTTTGCGTTGTGCTGCGTCCGCAGGGCTTTTTGATGCTAAAATCATGCCGAAAGACCTTCTGACGATAACCGTAAGCACGACAGACCCGAAGGCTGCGACACCTTTTAACCTTGCGGTTTCCGGAGTGATTAACAGCACGGGACAGCTTGGCGGCAGCCAGTCTTCACTCCAGACATATCTCGTGGACAATGAAGGATACATAAATTTTCCCGTTCTCGGAATGCTGAAGGTTGACGGAATGACCAAGCGTCAGTGCGAAGACTTCATCAAGGGCAAGATAAAGCCTTATATGTCAGAGGCGGAAAATCCCATTGTCACCGTTAAAATGGCAAGCTTCAAGGTCTCGGTTACGGGAGAAGTCAACAGTCCCGGAGTGTATTCGGTAGATCAGGAGAAGATGAACATACTCGAAGCCTTGGCACATGCCGGCGACCTTACGATATACGGCAAGCGCGACAACATCCTTCTGATACGCGAAGATGCAAAGGGAGAGAAATGTTTCCACCGCCTGAACCTTAACGATGCCAATGTCGTAAACTCGCCTTTCTATTACTTGCAGCAGAATGATATCATATATGTGGAGCCGAACAGCGTCAAGACCAAGAATTCGGCGATAGGCACCAGTACGACATTGTGGTTCTCCGCAATAGGAATAGTCACCTCCGTGGCATCGCTGGTTGTTAATATCGTAAGAAACTGATACAATAAATATCATAGACACTTTATGATAAAGTCAAAATATACAGGATTATGGTTACGAAAGCATTTTCCTGTATATTTTTAGAATATGACAGTATGTTTGCGGCATGACCGTTACCGGTTCCGCTGTATGAGGATATAGGTAAGCTTAAGGATTGTTTTTTTATTCATAGAATAACAGGTCAGGGATTATGATGGAACCTTTAAAACATGAATGCGGTGTTGCAATGGTGAGGTTGCTCAAGCCGTTGGAATATTATCAGCAGAAATACGGAACATGGATGTATGGTCTGAACAAGCTCTATCTTATGATGGAGAAGCAGCACAACCGCGGGCAGGAAGGCGCAGGCATGGCATGTGTCAATCTTGATGCCGTCCCCGGTTCTGAATATATGTTCCGTGAGCGTGCGGAAGGCTCCAATGCCATAACTGAGATATTCGGCAAGGTGCACGACAAGTATAAGAACCTGTCGTCGCAACAGCTTGCCGATGTCAGCTATGCCAAGCAGCACCTGCCGTTTGTCGGCGAACTTTATATGGGCCACCTTCGGTATTCAACTACCGGAAAGAGTGGCCTTTCTTATGTACATCCATTTCTGAGGCGTAACAACTGGCGTGCAAAGAACCTGTGTCTGTGCGGAAACTTTAACATGACCAACATAGATGAGATTTTTGCACAGCTGGTAAAGCAGGGGCAGTATCCACGCATATACAGCGACAGCTATATTACGCTGGAGCTTATGGGGCACCGTCTTGACCGTGAAGTTGAGCGTAACTTCGTTGAGGCAAAGGAACGGGGGCTTAAAGACGCCGCAATAACGGACTATATAGAAAACAACATAAGGATATCCAACGTGCTAAAGACCACGATGTCGGGCTTTGACGGCGGATATGTGATGTGCGGGCTTACGGGAAGCGGTGAGATGTTCTCCGTAAGAGACCCCTGGGGCATACGTCCTGCGTTCTGGTACAAGGACGAAGAGGTGATTGTGCTTGCGAGCGAGCGTCCTGTTCTTCAGACAACATTCGACATCAAGTGCAGCGACATACACGAGCTTGAGCCGGGACATGCGCTGATTGTGAAGAAGAACGGCGACAGTTGCATAGAAAAGATACTTGACAGGCGGGGCGACAGCAAGTGCTCTTTCGAGCGCATATATTTCAGCCGCGGTTCAGACCGCGACATCTACAAGGAGCGCAAGAAGCTTGGAGAGCAGCTTACAGACACCATATTGAAGGCGGTAGACTATGATATCGAGCATACGGTCTTTTCTTTTATTCCCAATACTGCGGAGGTGGCTTTCTATGGGATGCTGGGCGGATTTAAGAGATATGTGAACGAGCAGAAGATAAAGCGCATATCCGAAATGGACCACATACCTACAAGCGACGAACTTGAGAGCATTCTCCACCAGTATGTGCGCAGTGAGAAGATAGCATGGAAAGACATAAAGCTGCGTACCTTCATAACCGAGGGCAACTCGCGCAACGATCTTGCATCGCATGTGTACGATATCACTTACGAGTCGCTTGAACCGTATGTAGACAATCTTGTCATAATAGACGACAGCATCGTGCGCGGCACAACTCTGAAGGAGAGCATCCTGAAAATACTGGACAGGCTGCACCCGAAGAAGATAGTGATTGTCAGCAGTTCTCCGCAGATACGCTATCCCGACTATTACGGAATAGACATGCCGAGGCTCGAAGAGTTTTGCGCTTTCAGGGCGACAGTGGAGCTTTTGAAAGACCGTGGCATGTACAAACTCATAGAAGACACGTACAACAATTGCAAGGAAGAGCTTTTAAAGCCTAAGGCAGAGATGCGCAACTGTGTACGCGACATATACAGGGAGTTCACTGTGGATGAGATAAACACCAAGATAGTGGAGATGTTGCGCCCGGACGGCATGACGGCACCGGTGGAAATCGTGTTTCAGTCGATAGAAGGACTGCACACGGCGATACCCGGTCATAAGGGCGACTGGTACTTTACAGGAAACTATCCCACGCCTGGCGGAGTGCGTCTCGTAAATCAGGCATTTGTAAATTTCATAGAGACTGTTTATCAATACGAGCAAAAGTTTTGAACAATAGGCTCCTGGAGCGGTGGAGGCATATCGGCTGCATCAGGGGCTTAATAAAATAAGAAGATGAGAAAAGTAACTTTAGTCTTGGAAGACGGAACAAAATTTCATGGCAAGTCATTCGGATATGATCAGCCGGTAGCAGGAGAAGTTGTTTTTAATACGGCGATGATGGGCTATCCCGAGAGCCTTACGGACCCCTCATACGCCGGACAGTTGATGACACTCACCTATCCGCTGGTGGGAAATTATGGCGTACCGCCCTTTACCGTCGGTGCCGACGGGCTTGCAACGTTCATGGAGAGTGACCGGATTTATGCTTCCGCAATCATTGTTGCCGACTACAGCGAGCAATACAGCCACTGGAACGGTGTGGAGACCCTTGCCGAATGGCTGAAGCGTGAGCATGTTCCCGGCATCACGGGTATCGATACGCGCGAGCTTACGAAGGTTCTGCGCGAGCACGGTGTGATGATGGGCAAAATTCTCTTTGACGATGAGCCAGACAATATACCAGAGGCAGACTATGAAGGCGTGAACTTCGTAGACAAGGTAAGCTGCAAGGAAATCATACGTTATAACGAAGGTGCGGGCAAGAAGGTTGTCCTTGTAGACTGCGGCGTGAAGAACAACATCATCCGTTGCCTTGTAAACAGGGGCGTGGAGGTAATCCGTGTTCCATGGAACCATGACTATACGTCCATGGACTTCGACGGTCTTTTCCTTGCCAACGGTCCCGGCGACCCCGACATGTGCGAGGATGCCGTGAACATTGTGCGCAGGCAGATGAGCATGTCCGCCAAGCCTATATGCGGTATCTGCATGGGTAACCAGTTGCTGGCAAAGGCAGGCGGAGCGCAGATATACAAGCTGAAGTACGGTCACCGCTCGCATAACCAGCCTGTACGCATGGTTGGCACCGACAGGTGCTATGTTACGAGCCAGAACCATGGCTACGCCGTGGATGCAAAGACGCTGGGTGCCGACTGGGAGGAGCTGTTCGTGAATATGAACGACGGCAGCAACGAAGGCATACGTCATAAGGTTAATCCCTGGTTCTCGAGCCAGTTCCATCCCGAGGCTTGTTCAGGTCCGGTGGATACAGAGTTTATGTTTGATAAGTTTGTGGAAACATTGAAGTAAAAAGAGAGATGAAAGACGAGAATATAAAGAAAGTCCTGCTCCTGGGTTCAGGGGCATTGAAGATTGGAGAAGCGGGCGAGTTCGACTATTCAGGCTCACAGGCACTGAAGGCATTGCGTGAGGAAGGTGTCAAGACAGTCCTTATCAACCCCAATATCGCTACGGTCCAGACATCCGAAGGCGTTGCCGACCAGATTTATTTCCTGCCGGTCCAGCCATATTTCGTTGAGCGTGTCATCGAGAAGGAGCGTCCCGACGGCATACTTCTCTCTTTTGGCGGGCAGACAGCACTCAACTGCGGTGTGGCTCTTTATCAGAGCGGCGTTCTTGAAAAATATAATGTAAAGGTGCTCGGCACGCCGGTTCAGGCAATAATGGATACGGAAGACCGTGAGTTGTTTGTAGAGAAGCTGAATGAGATAGATGTAAAGACGATAAAGAGCGAGGCTTGCGAGACCATAGAACAGACGCGCAAGGCTGCCGCCGAGCTGGGATATCCCGTCATAATACGTGCCGCATACGCCCTCGGAGGTCTTGGCAGCGGATTTTGCGACAACGAAGAAGAACTGGACAAACTTGCCGAAAAGGCTTTCTCGTTCTCTCCGCAGGTGCTTGTGGAGAAGAGCCTTAAAGGATGGAAGGAAATTGAATATGAGGTGGTACGCGACCGTTACGACAACTGTATCACCGTATGTAACATGGAAAACTTCGACCCATTAGGCATACATACCGGTGAGAGCATCGTCATAGCTCCGTCGCAGACGCTTACAAACTCTGAGTATCACAAGCTGCGTGCCCTTGCCATAAAGATTATACGCCATATCGGCATTGTCGGAGAGTGTAACGTTCAGTATGCTTTTGACCCGAAGAGCGAAGACTATAGGGTGATAGAGGTGAACGCACGTCTCAGCCGCAGTTCGGCTCTTGCATCAAAGGCAACCGGTTATCCGCTCGCCTTCGTTGCCGCAAAGCTGGGTATGGGTTACGGACTGTTTGAACTTAAGAACTCCGTTACCAAGACAACAAGTGCTTTCTTTGAGCCTGCACTCGACTATGTTGTATGTAAGATACCGCGTTGGGACCTGAGCAAGTTCCGTGGAGTTGACCGTGAGCTTGGCTCGTCGATGAAGTCTGTTGGTGAAGTGATGGCAATAGGCCGCAACTTCGAAGAGGCTATACAGAAAGGACTGCGCATGATAGGGCAGGGCATGCATGGCTTTGTAGAGAACAAGGAACTGGAGATAGACGACATAGATACAGCCCTGCGCGAGCCTACGGACAAGCGTATCTTCATAATCTCAAAGGCAATGCACAAGGATTATACCATAGACCAGATACACGAGCTTACGAAGATAGACAAGTGGTTCCTGCAAAAGCTGAAGCATATCATAGACATAGACGAGACGCTGAAGAAGTGTACCAGTGTCAACGTGCTCGACAAGGAACTGCTTCGCACGGCAAAGATATACGGCTTTACCGATTTCCAGATAGCCCGTGCCGTAGGTCTTGAGCAGGAACTTGGCAACATGTCCAAGGCAGGGCTTGTTGTGCGCCAGTTGCGTAAGGGCTATGGCATACTTCCCGTTGTGAAGCAGATAGACACGCTGGCTGCCGAATATCCGGCGCAGACCAACTATCTGTATGTTACTTACGACGGTGTTGCCAGCGACATCAGCTTCGGTGACAACAAACGCTCGGTGATAGTTCTCGGTTCCGGTGCATACCGCATAGGAAGTTCTGTGGAATTTGACTGGTGCGGCGTGCAGGCGCTCAACACCATACGCAAGCAGGGATACCGTAGCATAATGATAAACTACAATCCGGAGACAGTGTCTACCGACTATGACATGTGCGACCGCCTCTATTTTGACGAGCTTACGTTTGAGCGTGTCATGGATATCATTGAGATGGAAAGTCCCTACGGCGTAGTGATATCCACCGGCGGACAGATACCGAACAACCTTGCAATGCGTCTCGATGCGCAGAACGTGCCCATACTCGGAACGTCTGCAAAGGATATAGACAATGCGGAAGACCGTGCCAAGTTCTCTTCAATGCTGAGCCGCAACGGCATAGACCAGCCGGAGTGGAGTGCTCTTACGTCGATGGACGATATCAACAGCTTTATCGACCGTGTCGGTTTCCCCGTGCTTGTACGCCCGTCGTATGTCCTCTCGGGGGCGGCAATGAACGTTTGTTCAAACAAGGAGGAGCTTGAACGCTTCCTCAAGCTTGCCGCAAACGTGTCCGAAGACCATCCCGTTGTCGTGAGCCAGTTTATAGAGCATGCCAAGGAAGTGGAGATGGATGCCGTGGCAAAAGACGGAGAGATAATCGCATACGCCATAAGCGAGCACATTGAGTTTGCCGGAGTCCACTCTGGTGACGCTACGATACAGTTCCCTCCGCAGAAGCTTTATTGTGAGACGATACGCCGTATAAAGCGCGTTAGCAAGAAGATTGCACAGGAACTGCATATCAGCGGACCGTTTAACATACAGTTCCTTGCGCGTGAGAACGATATAAAGGTCATAGAGTGCAACCTCCGTGCCTCGCGTTCGTTCCCGTTTGTGAGCAAGGTGCTGAAGATAAACCTTATCGAACTTGCAACGAAGGTAATGCTCGGACTGCCTGTAGAGAAGCCCGGCAAGAACCTTTTCGACCTCGACTATGTCGGAATAAAGGCAAGCCAGTTCTCTTTCAGCCGTCTTCAGAAGGCAGACCCCGTGCTTGGCGTGGATATGGCGTCTACTGGAGAGGTGGGATGTTTGGGCGATGACACAAACACAGCATTGCTTAAGAGCATGCTCTCCGTGGGACACCGTATTCCAGAGAAGAACATACTGCTGTCAACAGGCGGTGCCAAGCAGAAGGCGGCAATGCTTGACGCAGCGCGTTGCCTTGTTAAGAACGGCTATAACCTGTATGCCACGGGCGGTACATCTAAGTTCCTTGCCGAGAACGGCATAGAGAACACGCAGGTTTACTGGCCTTCTGATGAGGGAAAGGCACCGCAGGCTCTCGACATGCTGCACAACCACGAGATAGATATGGTTGTTAATATACCAAAGAACCTGACGGCAAGCGAGCTTGACAACGGCTATAAGATACGCCGTGCCGCGATAGACCTTAATGTTCCGCTGATAACAAACAGCCGTCTTGCAAGCTCTTTCATACACGCTTTCTGCAAGGTTAAGCTTGAAGACATAGACATAAAGTCGTGGGAGGAGTATAAGTAACGTTCATAAATATTGTTATTAAGCATACAGAAACATTCTTTCCTGCCGTCATAACGATGACGGCAGGAAAGTTTTTTTATATTGGCAACCGTCCGTAATGACGTGTTCGGCAATGAAGGTGCATCAAATGTAAAAAAGCAACATGTAGGTACATGAAGCTGATATTGATACAGCCCCGTACATTTCCAGTTAGAGTGAAGTTATAGTAAAATGTCGTAAATCATAATATCATGATTTACGCGTGTAATGGCGGTGGTTATGGGTATATAAAGCAAAGACCGCCAAACTCTTAGAGTCTGACGGTCTTGTTCTCTTTTTACTGTTCGAGCTAAATTATTTAGCTGTGTCAGCAGCAGCTGTGTCAGCAGCAGTTGTATCAACAACAGCAGTTGTATCAACGTTTGTTGTATCAGCAGCGTCTGTCTTAGCTGTTTTGTCACCACAAGATGCGAAAGAGATAGCTGCCATAGCTACGAACATTAAAACCAATTTTTTCATTTTCTTTGCTTTTTAAATTTTCTGTAAAACAATCATTTCGTTTATTAAAACGTTGCAAAGGTAAGTATTTTTTTGATACGTTGTTCTCTTTTTAGAGTTTTTTTAGTGTATTTTTGTAACTTTTTTGTAACTCTTTGAATTACAGTGTATTGCAAATGTTAAATAACTGTTAATGATTTTACCCTTTAAACAATTATTAAGTGGCAGGCAGATGTTAGTTGTTTTTTTGCTACCTTTGCATAAGATAAGCTTCGCCTCAGCAATTTCAAGCAAGCTTGATTGCGTTCGGCTTGCATTATCTTTGCATAAGATAAGCTTCGCCTCGGCAATATGAAATAAGCTTTATTGCGCTTGGCTTGCGTTATCCTTATATATAATTATAATAATGTGGAAGATGTTTCTTCCGTTAATTTGTTTAAGCAAATGATAAATACATCGGCATTCCAGGGCAAAAAAGCATCATATTTCACTCTCGGATGCAAGCTTAATTTCTCCGAAACGTCTACAATAGGGCGCATGCTTGGCGAAATGGGAGTTGTTACGGCTGCCAAGGGCGAACCGGCTGATATATGTATAATAAATACATGCTCGGTGACGGACATGGCAGACCATAAGTGCCGGCAGGCAATACACCGCATGGTGCGCGAGAACAAGGGGGCGTTTGTGGTGGTGACAGGGTGCTATGCGCAGCTCGAGCCCGAACGGATAAGCAGCATGGAAGGTGTTGATCTTGTGCTTGGGGCAAACGAAAAGGCGCGACTGATACAATATCTGTCGGATGCGTGGACACAGCGGACAGGCAATGACAGTATGCATCGCCATTTTTCGGTGCCAACCAAAGACATAAAGAACTTTGCTCCGTCGTGTTCGCGCGGCAACCGCACACGTTATTTCCTTAAGGTTCAGGATGGATGTAACTATTTTTGCACATACTGTACCATACCGTATGCGCGCGGTTTCAGCCGCAATCCATCCATTGAATCATTGGTAAGACAGGCAGAACAGGCTGTCGCGGAGGGAGGAAAGGAGATTGTGCTGACGGGAGTGAACATCGGTGACTTCGGTGTTTCTACAGGAGAAACGTTTACAGAACTCGTAAAGGCACTCGACAAGGTGGACGGCGTGAAACGTTACAGGATAAGCAGCATAGAGCCGAACCTGCTGACAGACGAGCTGATAGACTATTGTGCGTCGAGCCGTGCATTCATGCCGCATTTCCATATACCGCTGCAAAGCGGGTCGGATGCCGTGCTTAAGCTTATGCACCGGCGGTATGACACCGCTTTGTTTGCGCATAAAATAAAGCTGATAAAGGAGAAAATGCCCGATGCCTTTATAGGTGTGGACGTAATGGTGGGCACGCGCGGCGAGCTTCCGGAGTATTTTGAGGAGACATACAGGTTCCTTGAGTCGCTCGACGTTACGCATCTGCATGTTTTCCCATATTCAGAGCGTCCCGGAACGGCGGCGTTGAAGATACCATACGTAGTGCCCGATACGGAAAAGAAACAGCGGAGCAGGCGTCTGATAGCCCTGTCTGACGAAAAGACAACAGAGTTTTACAGGCGCCATATAGGAGAGACGGCAGAGGTGTTGCTTGAGAAAGCCGTGCGCGGAAAGGCAATGCACGGGTTTACGCGTAACTATATACGTGTGGAACTGCCGCCGTCGCAGGCGGACGGGACATTGGACAACACTATTGTGAGTGTGCGTCTCGGTGAATTTAATAATGACAAATCAGCTCTTAAAATAACATTGTGATGGACAAGACGGCTATCGTAATACTCAATTGGAACGGGTGCAGCATGCTCCAGACATATCTGCCGTCAGTGCTTGAATACTCTCGTGGCGATGCTGTCATATATGTTGCGGACAATGCTTCCACGGACAATTCGCTTGCAATGCTTGAAGAACATTTTCCTGAAGTGCGTGTCATAAGGTTGGAACGTAACTACGGTTTTGCCGGAGGGTACAATAAAGCACTGGCTGAAGTGGATGCCGAATACTATATACTGCTGAACTCGGATGTGGAAGTGACTCATCACTGGCTCGATCCTATTGTGGAATTTATGGATTCACATAAGGAGGTGGCAGCATGTCAGCCCAAACTGCTATCTGTAAAGGACAAGGACTTTTTTGAATATGCCGGTGCCTGCGGCGGTTATATGGACCGTTATGGCTATCCTTTCTGCCGCGGTCGTATTTTTGGTACGGTGGAAGAAGACAACGGGCAGTATGACTATAATGCAGAGATATTGTGGGCAACGGGAGCATGCCTGATGATACGCTCTGAGGACTATCGTAAGGCAGGAGGCTTTGATGCACGCTTTTTTGCACATAATGAGGAGATAGACCTGTGCTGGCGCCTGCGTCTGATGGGGCGCAGGATATACTGCATACCCGACAGTGTGGTGTATCATGTGGGAGGGGGGACGCTTCCCAAGGGAAATCCGATGAAGACATACCTTAATTTCCGTAATAATCTTACTATGCTTTATAAGAACTTGCCGGATAAGGATTTGCATCGTGTAATGATTGTGCGGTGGTTTCTCGACTATGTTGCAGCATGGCAGATGCTGTTGGCATGCCGGAGCGCAGGCGATTTTAAGGCGGTGTTCCGTGCAAGGCACGATTTCAGGAAGTGGCGCAGCCGCTTCCGTCCTGACAGGGAGGCTATGAAGAAGTTGCGTGTGGTGGAAGACGTAGCGGAACACACACGCTATTCGTTGCTTTGGAAGTATTATATAAAGGGAATTAAGAAATTTTCTGATTTATAACGGCTCATGTCGTATATAAATGTTATATTTGCCGCAAATAATAAAGCTATGGAAAAATATTTGTTAAAAACAGGTGTAGTGCTGTTTGCCATGGCAATGGTGCAGACAGTCGTGGCACAGATACCGGACGGATACTATGTGTCGCTGAACGGTAAGAAGGGAGCAGAGTTGAAGACAGCCGTACATAACATAATAAAGACGGCAAAAGTGTTGGACTACGGTAGCGGGTCAGGACATACCTGGGAGGGCTTTTATACCACCGACCGCACTGATGACAACATGGTGATAGACCGTTACAGCAATGATGAACGGTATTTTGGAAGCAAAGGCTCGTCCGTAAGCGGAATGAACATTGAGCATTCCTTTCCGAAAAGCTGGTGGGGAGGATCTTCCAATCAGGCATATAAGGACCTTTACAACCTTATGCCGAGCGAGCAGAAGATAAACTCGTCGAAGTCTAATTATCCTATGGGAAAGGTGACAAACGTCAAGACCGACAACGGATGTACAAAGGTGGGAACCGGACGAAACGGCTATCAGCTGTGGGAACCAGCCGACAAGTGGAAGGGAGATTTCGCACGCGGATACATGTATATGGCTACGGCTTATCAGAACTTTACCTGGAGCGGTACGCAGGCGTTGCAGATATTGCAGCAGGGTGATTATCCCACGTTGCAGCCGTGGGCATACACGCTTTATATAGAGTGGGCAAAGGCTGACAAGGTTGATGCAATAGAGATAAAACGTAACAACGAGGTGTACAAGATACAGGGCAACCGCAATCCGTATGTAGACTTCCCAAATCTTATGGAGTATATATGGGGTGACAGTATCGACTATGCTTTCGATCCGGACAAGACGGAACAGTCGTCCCATTATAATGGTGGTGGAGGTCCGTCGGCGGGCGAGACGGATGTTTATAAGGCAGATTTCCTTGTTAACGACGGAGGATGTACGGTTGTAAACACAGATGTTCCAAGTTCCGGCTTCACTGTATGGAAGCTCGATGCCCTGTATGGCTGGAAGGGAACGGCATTTAATGGCGGTGCCAACAAGGCAGACGCCACATTGTATACACCAGAGATAGACCTGAGTGAATACAGCACGGCGACGCTTATGTTCAACCATGCCGTTAACTACAGC
>ERZ840371.1732-NODE-1732-length-21386-cov-3.527870_pt1 | contig 21386 bp, 17 predicted proteins | sample MGYA00519937_ERZ840371 | MGnify/ENA primary metagenome ERZ840371 (study PRJEB31850, sample SAMEA3708873) | human gut metagenome | biome: human gut; feature: human-associated habitat; material: faeces | place: China | collected 2014 ... | reverse complement strand
CAAAGAAAATTTACAAAAAACTTCATGAAGTCATGGAGGAAGGAAAAGAATTAGACCTTGAAACAGCAGATGTCGTTGCACATGAGATGAAAGAATGGGCAATTGAAAAAGGAGCAACACACTATACACACTGGTTCCAGCCGTTAACTGGTGTAACAGCAGAGAAACATGATTCTTTTATCACGGCACCAATGCCAAACGGAAAAGTATTAATGAGCTTCTCCGGAAAAGAGTTGATCAAAGGTGAGCCGGATGCATCATCTTTCCCATCCGGTGGTCTTAGGGCAACCTTTGAAGCCAGAGGATATACAGCGTGGGATTGTACATCACCGGCATTTGTAAGACAGGATGCAGCAGGCGCAACACTGTGTATTCCAACAGCTTTCTGTTCCTACACAGGCGAGGCACTTGACCAGAAAACACCATTGCTTCGTTCTATGGAGGCAATTAATGAGCAGTCTCTTCGATTGCTCCGGTTATTTGGAAACACAACATCGAAAAAAGTAACTCCTTCCGTTGGACCGGAACAGGAATACTTCATTGTAGACAGAGAGAAATACTTACAGAGAAAAGACTTGATCTATGCCGGAAGAACGTTGCCCGAACAGCGGGAAGAAGGAGTGGAATATATCCTTGATGCCGATGTATGGGAAGGGGAGGCCGGAACATGGCCTGCTTTCAATCATGCGCAGTTGCCGTTGATGGGCGAGTGCGGTGCAGAACTGAAATTCCTGTTTATGCCTTACATGGCGCAAACGGATGAAGTGATTGCCTGTCTTAAGGTGCATCCCGAAGTTGTGGTTATTTCTCAGAGCAATCATCCGAACCGCTTGGGCGAGCACCGTGCATTGGTGCATCAACTCATGACGGAAGGTCTGGAGAATCCGGTTGTTTTCTTCCAGCATTATGCGGAGGACGAAGCGGAAGATTTGCAGATCAAGTCCGCCGCCGATATGGGAGCATTGATTTTTGACGGTTTATGTGACGGGATTTTTCTGTTCAATCAAGGAAGTCTGAGTCATGCGGTAGTAGATGCTACTGCCTTCGGTATCTTGCAGGCAGGACGCACCCGTACTTCTAAAACGGAATATATTTCTTGTCCGGGCTGCGGTCGTACGCTTTATGATCTGGAAAAGACAATTGGGCGTATCAAGGCGGCTACCTCACATCTGAAAGGCTTGAAAATCGGCATCATGGGATGTATCGTCAACGGTCCCGGTGAGATGGCGGATGCCGACTACGGCTATGTAGGTGCCGGACGCGGAAAAATCAGCCTTTATAAAGGTAAAGTTTGTGTAGAGAAGAACATACCCGAAGAAGAGGCGGTGGAACGGTTGCTGGAATTTATCCGCAATGACCGGAAAGAACTGGAACTTTAATCAGTAATACTTTTAAATAGTTAAGACAGGAGTTGCTTTAAGTTTGCTTAAGGCAACTCCTGTCTTTTATTATAGTATACACAAACATTTATCCGTACAAGGGGAAGATAACCACCTGGGATTAATAGTAGGAGAACCGTTCATTAGGCTATTATGTAGGTTAGATTAATGTATTTCGTCAGTAAGAAGAAGTCATTTCACATACATGGGCCCATCAGTCCACGTACGTGATCTATTGGGTTCATGTACGTGAACCGAACGGTCCACGCACGTGAAACGAATACATGAAACGTACTAAATATATTAGTCAAACCTTGTTAGCTTGTTAAGGTTACTATGCTATGGCTTAATGCAGGCGGCATAGATGAAGCTATATATGGCATAAACAACGCACATTCATGCTGAAAATGGAGCTTTTAACATATGCTGCCAATGCTTCTGAATAGTCTGTTTTATAGTTGTTAATCAGCGTGTTAATCCTGTTTCTTATTAAAAGCAGGTGATAATAGAAACCAGAAAAAGTTCTATTATCACCTTATTATCACCACCTATTATCACCATTACTGCCTTAATAATAAGGAACTTATCCTTTAAAAGTGACAAGTGACAATAACAAAGTGTTTTATTAACTCTAGTGAGAAACGGTTGGAAGCCTAGGTGTACTGTTTCGCTGGCGGCATAGCTGAATCGGACTCAAGCAAGTATCCTGCTTCGAGAAGGAAAAATTAAAGTTTGGCCGTTGGCTGGATGTGGTGGATTATGAGTTATTGATTTAGTTTTCTGGTGACTTATCATTCATTTTTTCTTCAAGTAGTTTGAGTAGTTCGTTGCAAGCAGTATCCATGTATTCTTTGCCTTCTTCAGCCAAAACATCCGGATTATAAGGCAGTTTCACAGAATTGGGAATGATATCACAGCTTACTTCACATCCATCTGACAAGTATTGAATATAAATACAGAATGGGAAATCAAAAGTATTATCGCCTGCATATCGGCAATGATTAAAATGAAAAGTTACTGCATCATATTTTAGCTTAAAGTAGTCAACCTGAGATTTCTTGGATAAACGTATGATATCCTCTACAAAGCCATACTCTTTTGACTTAGTATATAAAATGTGTGACTGGATAATTGGCTCATCAGGATTGGGTGTATTTATTTTTCTAGCCATGTTCCAAGTGGGAGTGTTGGTTATAAATGTTCTGTCAAATAGCTTTTGGAGTCCACTGATCTTTTGCTCCACATAAACGGCCAATTCAAAAAAAGCACTTCTTGCCTGTTCTACGGAACGACTGCTTTTTTCGATAGCTTTATCTGAGTATCTACGCTGTAACATCGCTATTTTCTTATCGAAATCACCTTCTTCCTCTATGCTTTCTCCCTTGGCGGCTTTGATTGCGAGTGTCAGACTGCGTATCAAGCAACTGCTCAAATAGTTGACGAATGGTAATATATCATTCAAAGTGGCATTAGCACCATCTGAAGGGGTTAATCCTGCTTCTACATCACATTGATGGAGGATGTTCAGATAGTTGGATTTATCTTCGGAGTGAATAACGATCATCGGATATCCATAACGGTGCAGCACAAAGTTTACTAATAAACGGGCAATGCGTCCGTTGCCATCTTCGAAGGGATGAATGCGGATATAACGGTAATGAAGCAACGCAGCCAATTCAACAGGAGTCAGTATTCCTTTGTCTGCTTCCAGGTTGTACCAGTCTACCAAACTCGTCATAAATGCCGGAGTTTCTTCGGGCGAAGCATAACTGAAAACTTCTCCTGTTGCGGTCAGTACGGAATTGGGGCGTGATTTATATTCGCCTACTTTTATCTGCATACGGATGTCTTGTCCGTCGGGTGTTTTGGCGTTCTTCCAATAGTCCTGCACAAGGATGGTACGGTTCAACTCGCGAATAAAACTTTCAGTCAGCGGACGTTCTTTGTCCTGCGCCTCTTGCTTTATCATTTCCAGTCCTACGTTGTGAGCTTTCATCTCTTCATAATCTTTCAAGCTGGCATTACCCGAAGTTTCACCGAACATTAATAATAGTTTTGTTTGTCCGTATGTCAGTGTATTTCCTTCCAAGTGGTTAGAGTTATAATTAAACTCTAACTTGAATTTATCATTCCAACGTTTCAGGTCCTCAGGCTTAAGAGGCTGAAGCGATTTCCATTCGCTATATAATTGTTTTATATTACTTATTCCCATTTATATATGTGGGGCTGTGCCCATTTTTTTGTTTAGATACAAAAATAGGAAACTTTCTTTATATGCCAATCCCTTGAACGATATTTATTTGGAGATTGGCTATGGCATCTTCTTTTGCAACTTTGTTGCACGAATCATTCGCTACCTTTGCAGCAGATAAAAAAGAAAGAATGATTATGGGACATTGTAGTTGTTGCGCACATACACACGAATGTGCACCCGAAAAACATATTGAAAAGAAAGAATCAATATTCGCTGAATATTGGAAAGTGGGACTTTCATTTATCCTGTTGATAAGTGGAATCATCATGAACGCTCTGGAGTTACCTTTCTTCCGTGAAGGATATTTCTCTCTGATATGGTATGTCGTGGCTTATCTTCCGGTCGGCCTGCCCGTTATGAAAGAGGCTTGGGAGAGTATGAAGGATAAGGACTATTTCAGTGAGTTTACGCTGATGTTTGTAGCTACGCTTGGAGCGTTTTATATCGGTGAATATCCGGAGGGAGTAGCGGTGATGTTGTTTTACTCCGTCGGAGAACTGTTTCAGGAAAAGGCTGTTGATAAGGCGAAGCGTAATATCGGAGCTCTGCTGGATGTCCGTCCGGAAGAAGCGGCAGTAGTCAGAGATGGACGTGTCATTATTGAGAATCCTCAAAACGTAAAAGTAGGAGAAACAATTGAAATAAAGACAGGAGGAAGAGTTCCTTTGGATGGAATGATGCTCAATGAGGTAGCTGCTTTCAATACGGCGGCATTGACAGGTGAGAGTGTGCCCCGAAGTATCCGGATGGGTGAGGAAGTACTTGCCGGAATGATTGTTACCGATAAAGTAATCCGTATCAAGGTGATCAGACCTTTTGATAAAAGTGCTCTTGCCCGTATTCTGGAACTTGTTCAGAATGCCTCCGAACGCAAAGCACCGGCAGAACTGTTTATCCGTAAATTTGCCCGTGTTTATACTCCGATCGTGATAGGGCTGGCGGTTCTGATTGTTTTACTGCCGTTTATTTATTCCTTGATCACTCCCCAGTTCTTTTTTACTTTTAATGACTGGCTGTACAGGGCTTTGGTCTTTCTTGTGATTTCATGCCCGTGCGCTTTGGTGGTCAGTATTCCGTTAGGATACTTCGGAGGCATCGGGGCAGCTTCCCGGTTGGGAATTTTATTTAAAGGTGGAAATTATCTGGATGCTGTTACGAAGATTAATACAGTTGTGTTTGATAAAACGGGAACCCTTACCAAAGGTACGTTTGAAGTGCAGTCTTGTAACTGTGAATCCGGTGTATCCGAAGAAGAATTAATCCGGATGATAGCTTCGGTAGAAAGCAGCAGTACACACCCCATTGCTAAGGCTGTGGTGAATTATGCCGGACGGCGGGATATCGAACTTTCCTCTGTAACCGACAGTAAGGAGTATGCAGGTCTCGGACTGGAAGCTGCCGTAAATGGAATTCAGGTTTTGGCAGGTAATGGGCGTTTGCTTTCAAAATTTCAGATAGAATATCCGCCCGAACTTCTTTCCATCACAGATACGATCGTTGTCTGTGCGATAGGAAACAAGTATGCCGGTTATCTGCTATTATCCGACAGTCTGAAAGAGGATGCAAAGATCGCCATTCAGAACCTGAAAGCATTGGGAATTCAAAACATTCAGATATTATCCGGTGATAAACAAAGTATTGTTAGTAACTTTGCAGAGAAGCTGGGTATTTCGGAAGCCTATGGTGATCTGCTCCCCGACGGAAAAGTGAAGCATTTGGAAGAATTACGCCAACATGCCGGAAATCAGGTTGCCTTTGTGGGCGACGGTATGAATGATGCTCCGGTACTGGCTTTAAGTAACGTAGGTATTGCCATGGGCGGACTGGGCAGTGATGCAGCTATTGAAACGGCTGATGTGGTGATACAGACCGACCAGCCTTCCAAAGTGGCTGAAGCGATAAAGGTAGGAAAACTGACGCGAAGGATTGTATGGCAGAATATTTCACTGGCGTTTGGAGTGAAACTGCTGGTATTGATTTTGGGAGCCGGTGGACTGGCTACACTTTGGGAGGCTGTTTTCGCCGATGTTGGTGTAGCACTGATTGCTATCATGAATGCCGTAAGGATACAGAAAATGATAAAATAAAAGAATATGGAAGAAAAAGTTTATCTAGATAAGTTGGCAAAAAGAGACATCAAGCCGACGGCTATCAGACTTCTCATATTGAAAAGTATGATGGAAGCGGGGCGTGCCGTGTCTCAGCTTGATCTTGAAACGTTGCTGGATACGGTTGATAAATCGACTATATCCCGTACAATCACGCTTTTTTTGTCTCATCATCTGATACATAGCATAGACGACGGAAGCGGTTCGTGGAAGTATGCCGTTTGCGATGATTCCTGCAACTGTGTCCTAAAAGACCTGCATTCACATTTTTATTGCGAGAAATGCCATCGGACATTCTGTCTGGAAAAGATTCATATTCCGGTTATCGACTTACCGAAAGGATTCACTTTGCATAGTGTGAATTATGTAGTAAAGGGAGTGTGTGCGGAGTGCTCAAAAGTGTAGGATTAATTGCAGATAAGCAGTAATGGTAAAAGAAAAACACCGGAACTCGAACGGAAAAATATCGTTGAGTTCCGGTGTTTATTATATTAATGATACTGGTTAGTCAATATTGGGATTCAAAGAATGCCAGTCTTTGATTGCCGGGATGATACCCATTTCAATCACTTCATCACGAAGCTTGCACAAATGTTCGTAGCTCTTTTCCAGTTCTTCCTGTTCGGAAGGAGATCCGGCCACTTCTTTGTAAGTAACACCATCTTTTGTAATGGAAGTTTCCATAGCCATCATGATGTGGTCGAACTTACCATTGGAAACATAAGTACCGGCAGGCCAGCGGAACGGTTGTCCACCCATTGCGGCAGCGATCATTTCGATAGAAAGATAAGCCGGGCTTTGGAAAGAAGAACGGCCACGAAGATCGATGATATGTTTGCCACCCTGTATGACACGTACTTTTAATGCTTCCCATTCTGTCAGCGGAAGACGGGTAGTTCCGATGAAATCAGTCAGCGGTTCGCCTTTTACTTTGGTAGTTGAGGCGAATACGGCCATCTGTTCTCCATGTCCGCCATACGTACGGCAGTTTTGAATGTCGGAAGCGGGAATATGGAAATATTTCACCAGTTCATTCTGCAGACGGGTACTGTCCAGTGCTGCCAGTGTAGAAACCTGAGATGGTTTCAGACCAGAATATAGCAGTGTGATCAATCCTGTGATATCAGCAGGGTTAAAGATGACAACGATATGTTTTACATTCGGACAGTATTGGCGGACATCTTTACCGAACTGAGCGGCAATTTCAGCATTTCCTTTCAACAAGTCTTCACGGGTCATGCCTGCTTTGCGGGCTGCACCACCGGAAGATACGATATAAGAGGCTCCTGTCAATGCTTCTTTGATATCGGAAGTATAAGTCAGATTCACGCCTTCGAAACCGCAGTGATATAATTCTTCTGCCACGCCTTCCAGAGCGGGTGCGAAAGGATCATATAGACAAATATTCGGAGTGAGTTTCATCATCATAGCTGTTTGAGCCATATTGGAGCCGATCATTCCGGCTGCTCCTACAATCGTAAGTTTCTCGTTGGTTAAAAATTCCATAATTATATATGTTTAAAGATGAATAATCTGTTCTTGCTTATTACCGCTACAAAGATAACGACTTAATCGGATGATTGTTCATTGAAAATAGTTTTGTTTGATAACAAAAAGTTATACCTGTCTGATGAAAGGGATGTGCCTAAAATAGATTATCTTTGCTCATTATATAATAAATAGATAAAAGTATGAGTATCGAATTAGGAAAATTCAACCAACTCGAAGTGGTAAAGGAAGTCGATTTCGGTTTGTATCTCGACGGAGGAGATGAAGGTGAAATCCTGCTGCCCACCCGTTATGTACCCGAAGACTGTAAGGTAGGGGATATGTTGAATGTATTTCTTTATCTGGATATTGACGAAAGACTGATTGCCACGACACTGACTCCGTTGGTGCAGGTAGGGCAGTTCGCCTGTCTCGAAGTCTCTTGGGTGAACCAGTTCGGGGCATTCCTCAACTGGGGATTGATGAAAGACTTATTTGTACCTTTCAGTGAGCAGAAGATGAAAATGCAGGTGGGAAGATCCTACGTGGTCCATGCTCATGTGGATGAGGAAAGTTATCGTATTGTAGCTTCGGCGAAGGTAGAACGCTACCTGTCGAAAGATATGCCCGATTATGCTCCGGGTGAGGAAGTGGATATTCTGATCTGGCAGAAGACGGACTTGGGTTTCAAAGCGATTATAGACAATAAGTATAGCGGATTGCTGTATGAAAATGAAATATTCCGTGCATTGGAGACCGGTATGCAGATGAAGGCGTTTGTGAAACAGGTACGCGAAGATGGTAAGGTGGACCTGATACTTCAGAAACCGGGATTTGAGAAAGTCGATGATTTCTCGAAGACACTGTTGGAGTATATTCGGGAATATGGCGGACGGATCAATCTGAACGATAAAAGTCCTGCGGAAGATATTTACGATACCTTTGGTGTCAGCAAGAAAACTTTTAAGAAAGGTGTAGGTGACTTGTATAAGAAACGATTGATTTCTTTGCATGAGAACGGCATCACTTTGGCAGAATCCTAAACAGAATAGGGAAATCCCTATGCAGGAATAGAGAGAATCATTGGGGTGGGGAGTTTTCTCACCCTATTTTTGTGATATCAGTTAAAGATAATAATTTTAAAAACAGATAAGCTATGCGTAAGATAATAATAAGTTTCTGTATTTTGCTCGCTGCCCTTTCTTTAAAAGCGCAGCCTGTCAGCGGAATCCGGATTGATGGCGGAGATACTCCGATTCTTGTTTATTTTGGCGGAAGGCAGATGTGTTATCCTACTACTACTTGTTTCGTTGCCAATCTGAAACCGGGAAATTATACCATTGAAGTGTACGCTTCCCGCCCGACTCGCCCGGGAGAACGTGTATGGAAAGGAGAACGGTTGTATAATGACCGCGTTTACTTTAACGGAAACGAAGTAAAAGATATCATTGTAGAAGAACGTGGAGATATCCGTCCGGGCAGACCCGGAAGACCGGGAACCGGTCAGGGTGGACACCGTCCGGACTATAACCGCTACGATAGAGTGATGAATGACCAACTTTTCAAGAAGTTCTTTGATAGTGTGAAGAATGAGCCTTTTGAAAAAGATCGTATGGGGTTGATTACAACTGCATTGGCGAACTCTGATTTTACATCGGAGCAGTGTCTTCAACTGGTGAAGTTCTATACCTTTGATAATGAACGGCTGAAGATTATGAAAATGATGTATCCCAATATTGTAGATAAAGAGGCTTTCTTTACAGTGATCGGTACTCTTACATTCTCCAGTAACAAGACCAAAATGAACGATTTCATCAAGGAATACGAAGGACGCTGATCATACATTAGTTCACTAAAAACGATACGGTTATGAAAAATATACATATAATCCTGTTTTTCACGTTGTGGGTAATACTCGGTAGCTGTTCTACTTATTACGTATCCAACAAGCAAGTGATGGAGGTTCAGCAGGGAATGTCCCGGCAGAATGTAGAAAAAATCTTGGGTAAACCGGATTACAGACGTTTTGACGGAGGTGGCGAGGAATGGGAGTACCACCGGATTTCTTCAGTGCTTTACGGCAACTCGATCAAGATTATTGTATATTTTGCAGATGGAAGAGTTACGGGTATGGATACCTTTAATGGTGATGAAATACTTCTTCCGCCACCTCCGGTTGTGATGTCTCCTTCCGTTGTTGTAACCAATACGGATCCGGTTCGTCCGCCACGCTATGAAGAAAGTCCCCGTCGCAGAACACTTATGATGCGTGATGAGTTTGATCGTTTTCTTAGTGATTTCCGGATGGTGATCATGTCTGATGAGCAGATTAAATATATAGATGACGTTTTGTTGGATTGCAATTTTACTTCTGCCCAGTGCGGAAAGATCATTGATCAGATAAGTGGTTCGGATGCCCAGATGACTGTGATGAAACGTATGTATCCGCAAATTGTGGATAAAGAAAATTTTGCTTCGGTCGTCAATAAGCTCTTTTCGTCTTTTGACCGTGACAAGATGAAGGAATATATCCAGGCTTACCACGGTGACCAACGACCGGGAGACGTAGGATATGTACGGCCCAGAGCTATGAGTTCAGCCGATTTTGACCGTTTCTTCAATGAGTATAGAGGTAAATCTTTTGAGTCTGACCGTACCAGAATGCTGGATGAAGTTGTACCTCCTTCGGGATTCACTTGTGCCCAATGCCGTAAATTGGTGGATATGTGTACTTTTCAGACAGATAAAAAGAATATGATAAAGAAACTTTATCCGAAAATCGCAGATAAGAAGAACTTCTCCATACTGACGGATGTTTTCACTTTTGAAATGGACAAAAGAGAGATGAGGGAGTTTGCGGAATCTTACGATAGCGGACGTAACTAAAAAAGAATGAAACCATGAAAAGAATTCTATTTATATTGTTAGTCGTGACTGCCAGTACCACTGTAATGGCGGGAATGAGTACCAGCAAGGTACGTAAGGAGACACGTTTCCTTACTGATAAGATGGCATACGAACTGGACCTGAATAATCCCCAATATAATGACGTGTATGAGATTAACTATGATTTCATTTATTCGCTTCGTAATATTATGGATTATGTAGTACGGGGTGATGAGTGGGCATTGGATGATTACTATGAAGCGCTGGATATTCGCAACGATGATCTTCGTTGGGTGTTGAGCGATGCGCAATACCGCAGATTCCTGGGAGCTGAGTATTTCTATCGTCCGATTTATGTCACCGGAGGAAGATGGAATTTCCGGATTTATATCAATTATCCAAATCGTAGTTTATTTTATTTTGGTGTACCTTATCATTATCGGACTTACTGTGGTGCACATTATCGTCCGCATATTCATCATGTGAGTTATTATCGGGGAAGATATAATAATCTTGTGCACTATCCTACGCCATATCGGGTAAGAGATCAGCGGGTATTCCATTCTTATCGTCGTTCAGACTTCGGTTCTGTACGTTTCCGTCCGAACACTTCCGTTCGTCCGCATAATGCACCTACCCGACCGGGTACTTCGGGACGTCCGGGAACAACGTCACGGCCTAATACATCAGGACGTCCGGGAAATACTTCCCGTCCTCGTCCTGAAACGGACCATAGACCGTCCACTTCAGGCAGACCATCTACATCGGGCAGGCCGTCCACTTCCGGAAGACCTTCCAACTCTGAAAGACCTTCGGTCAATGAACGACCGTCTATTCCAAGCAGACCGTCCACTCCGGGCAGAAATGATAAACCGAACAAGGAAGTAACTCCGGGCAGAGGCCACAACAGAGGTGAAGGAGATCGTCATTCAGGAAGTCGTCCGGGAACGAGTACAAGTACTCCGAATTCTAATCGTCGTCCGGAAACGAATTCAGGGTCTTCGAATTCCAGTCGCCGTCCGACAAGTAGTGGTACGAGCACAAACCGTGGCAGCAGCTCCGGTAGGAACAGCAATTCCGGCGGTAGTTCCAGCAGAGGGAACGTATCCGGCAGATCAACAGAAAGAAGCTCATCTTCAGAAAGTTCGAGAAGCAACAGCAACCGAGGTTCTTCTTCCCGTTCTTCAGAAAGAGGAAGCAGCTCAAGAAGATAAAACCTATTCCTTTATTAATAAATTATTGCTCCTCAGCGGTAGGAGAACTGGACTCCGGCGTTTCGCCGACTAGACTATTCAGGGCGTCGCCCGTAACTTGGATATCGGGGCGGATACTATCCGCCTCGATTTCACTTATTAACCCTTTCTTGGCGAGGCGTCCGGCAATTAGCTTATAATAGCCTTCCATATTCTCTTTTAACCGTCCGTTTTCCGCAAAGGAACTGCGGAAGTGTTTAGGCTTCGGGATAATAGAAGCTAGAAAAATACTTTCTTCGGTCGTGAGTTGCGAAGGGCGTTTGCCGAAATAATAGGCAGAGGCTTCCTGAATACCATAAACCAGCGGTCCCCATTCGGCTATGTTCAGATAAACTTCATACATACGTTCTTTAGAAGTCAGCCTTTCTGTCTCTATCAGCCATACGATGAGCGCTTCTTCCAATTTGCGGGCAAAGTTCTTGTTCCGGTTGAGAAATACGTTTTTTACCAGCTGCATGGTAATTGTGCTGCCTCCTCTGGCGAAACGTTCGACTTGCAGGTCATAAATCAAAGCTTCACGCATTGCATCAGGCAAAAAGCCCTTGTGGTAGAAAAAAGCTCCGTCCTCACTTTGCATGACAGACATTCGCAGCAATGGAGAAATGCTGTCCAAAGGAGTAAAATGTTCCCATGAAGGTCCGACAGGAAATGTTTTGACCGGTATTCCGTTTTCATAGGCGGTATAGACAAACTCTTCACTCATTTTTGAAAGAGATGTTGCACCATATTCTATTATCCGAAAATCTTTTTCTTTCAATTCGGACTCAAACTTAAGGCTGTCTAGTCGGGCAAAATCTATATCTAACAGAAAATGATAAGCCAGCTCACCACTTGTTTTTATACCTTCCAGATTGCTGAATAAGCCTTTGGGCAAAGAACTGAATAGTTCGTCGGCCGGAAACCATGATTTATCTGTGGCAGCAGTGAAGTGCCATTGATTTTCATTCTTTTCTGCCCGCAGATAAGGATGAAATTTTATTTGGTTGAATAATACCGTCGTCGTACTGTCCAGTTCCAGCGTTTGCTTGCCGATATTCATCTGATACGTGAGTTGTCCGCGATCCAGATGGATCACTTCGGGAGAGAGTGCTTTATGAAATACATCAAGTCCGCTTACTTTCGCCGTACCGTCAAGTTGCAGTTGGTTTTCGGTACGATTTTCTTTAGTCATACTATAATATAAGGTATCGAAAGTAACTTCTGCTCCAAAACGGCGGTTGATATACGGTATTGAAACTTTCTTTTTCTCTGTGGCAAAAAGTTCTGCCTGCAGGGTATGTACCTTTCTGTTCAGTTCTCCTGCTGCTTCCCATTGTTGAGTCAGTGTATCTTCTTTTATTTTGATAGTGGACTGAAAGCGATTGTTTTCGATTGTAAAGGTGGGGATATTGACTGTTACGAAATTGCTGTCTTTCCGTTCGGTTATATTAAGTTGAGTCAGTTGACCGTTTTCGGGGAGGAAACCATATATCAGGTTTAATATCCGGTTGATGCGATGGGCGTAATTGGTTTCTATGACGGGCTCTGTGGTTGCTTCCGGGCGGTGTCCGGAGAATAGAAAATCATAGTTGGCTACACTGTCCCGTTTGATAAAAGCGATTGCCAGTCCATTCATGTGGACGTTGAGGACTTCAATATTTCCTTTCAGCAGTTTCCAAAAATTCAGTCTGACATTGACAGATTGTAGTGTAAGAAGGGTATCCCGTTGGTTGGGAACGATGGAAAGCCCTTGCAGGGTAACTTCGCTACATCCCTTCATCTGTAGATTCTGATAATGAATTTGCAGTCCGTATGTTTGTTCGATATGAGTCGTACGCTTGTTAGTTATGCTTTGCAGAAGCATATTGCGGCTCAAATAGATACTGATAAGGCAGATAAACAAGCCTCCTCCGATTGATAGAAGAAGAATACTTTTTTTGCTGTTCTTTTTCATCTTTTGCCTTTAATAAGTTATTGGCTGCAAAGGTAGATAATATTCTGTTCAACAAGATATAAGCAGTCTTTTTTTATTAGTGTGTCCGATTATGAGCGTACAACTGTTCATTTTCGTACATCTCAGTTTTTCTTCTTTGCGCTGACTATTAGGTATTTATCTTTTTGGCATGCCCATTGCATTTATATATTCGAAGGCGGGCAACAAAAGAAATGAAAAAAAGTTCAGATAGTTGCAACCATTCCATATAGACGTTCCGTCTAATAAACAGAAGAACAAAAAAAGAAAGTTGAACTAATAAAAAATATACAATTATGAAAACTACAGTATTATTCAGAATGATGGTTTTAGTGGCAATGGTAGTTGTCGGTATCGCCAATACAGAGTTGAAGGCACAGGACAATAACTTCATTACTAATGAAGAGAAAGTAGATGATCTTGTTGTTTCGAAGGTGATTTACAGACTGGATGGTTCTCTCTATCGTCACATGAAATATGATTTTACTTATGATGATCAAAAGAGAGTAACAGCTAAAGAAGCTTTCAAGTGGGATTCATCCACTGAAAAATGGATTCCGTATTTCAAGATCGATTATACTTATTCTTCTAATGAAATCACATTGGTATATGCACGTTGGAATAATTCTCACAGAGCTTATGATGATTCTGTAGAAAAGAGTGTTTATGAACTGAATGATGCTAATATGCCGATCGCGTATATGAACTACAAGTGGAATGACTATAAATGGATTGAAGAATCAGCCGGCAACTGGGCTATGAATATACAGATTCCGGTAACAGATGAAGCAGACTTGCTGCTTGCCGGAAGATAACAATACCGGGGATTGTGAAATTCTCTTTCTCTCTTAAGGTTTTAACAAACGAAAACGGTGGATTACCCAAACGAGGGAATCCGCCGTTTTTATTGTATCTGTCTGAAACCGGTGCTGTTTACTAGGTTGTTCTATTTAATGAGCGGCAGATATTCTCCATATCCTTCTTCTTTCATTTTTTCTTTCGGGATAAAACGCAGCGAAGCACTATTGATACAATACCGCAATCCGCCTTTGTCCTTTGGCCCGTCTGTAAATACATGTCCTAAATGCGCATCTCCTGTCTTGCTGCGTACTTCTGTCCGTATCATTCCGTGAGTAGTATCTTTCTTCTCTGCGATCAGCTCTTTCTGAATCGGTTTGGAAAAACTGGGCCATCCACAACCGGAATCAAATTTGTCTGTGGAAACAAACAACGGTTCTCCGGTAGTGATATCTACATAAATGCCGGGGCGGTGTTCATTCCAGAACTCATTATGGAAAGCCGGCTCTGTGGCATTTTTCTGAGTCACTGCATACTGTTCGGCAGATAATTTCTTACGGAGAGTGGCATCGTCCGGTTTTTGATAAGTTGGGGGCTTGGGAGCATTCGCTTTTTGTGCCATTTCAAATAAAGCCGGATTGATATGGCAATATCCGCCCGGATTCTTATCCAGATAATCCTGGTGATAGACTTCTGCCGGATAAAAGTTTGTCAACGGTTCCACTTCAACGGCAATCGGTTTGTTGTATTGAGTGGCTAATGCCTGGATCGCCTGATTGATGGTGGGGAGATCGGCTTTATTGATATAATATATACCGGTTCTGTACTGTGTACCACGATCGTTCCCCTGTCGGTTGAGGCTGGTCGGATCGATTGTCTGAAAATAGAGGTTGAGCAATAAACTCAGATTTACTTCTTCCGGATCATAAACAACCTTCACTGTTTCGGCAGCATTTGTCTTGCCCGAACACACCTGTTCATAACTGGGATTGGCAACGGTGCTGTTGGCATATCCCACCTGAGTACTTTCTACCCCTCTGATTTGTTTCAGGAAGTGTTCGGTTCCCCAAAAACATCCTCCTGCAAAATAAATTTCCGCTTGACTTTTCATTGGTTTTGCAATTCCTAAAAATACATTACTAATTGTTAGAATCACTGCGATGATTATATGTTTCATAACTGTTGGTTCTTTCTATAGTAACGGATGAACCGGTGGATATGTTTTAGAAATCTCTTACATAAATAACAAGTGCTTTTGGGGAAGTTTGAAAACATGAGTAAATCCTTAAAAATAGAATACGTTTCCGATGTATTCTATTTTTAAGGCTTTTGATAAATAGCTGGAAATCTGTTCTATTCTATGATTTCTCCTTTGTAGAAATCCAGTATTTTAGTACGGAATAGATAATCGTATTTAGCTTGCAGTTTATCCGACAGTGCTTTGGTCAGGTTTAGTTTCGCTTCATTGTATTCCACAAAAGTAGCTTTACCGTTATTGAATTTTTCGCTCATCAACCGAAAAGATTCTTCGTTGGCTTTCACTGCAACTTCGCTGGAGGTATATTTACTTTCTGCAGCTACTGCATTATACCAGGCTTGCTGGATTTCTTTATAAAGTACTTTCTTGGCGTTATCCAGCTGCAGACTCATATTAAGATGTCTCAGACGTGCAGTGCGGACACGATTTCGGGTAGTAAATCTGTTAAATATAGGAACACTAAGACTGAGACCTAAGCTCTTGTTACGATTGTCTTTCATTTGCTGTCCGAAAGTGGGGGTTAGAGCCGAAGAATAACTTGTGCCCCAGTTGCCTCCTAAATTGAGTTGTGGGTAAAAACCGCTTTGTGCAATGCGAATACTTTTTTCGCTTCCGGACAATCGGTACTGAGCAGCTTGAATTTCCGGTTTTGAAGTAAGTGCATACTGGTAAACTTCGTCTGGCGGTGTCAATGGATTAAGAATAAATGTCGTATCAGCATTTTGGATGGAGAATAGCCGGGGAGTTTCTAATTCTAGCAACTGGCTTAAATCAAGGAGTGCTATCTGATAATTATTATCAGCTTGGGTTGCATATAACTTGTCTTGGGCAACACGTGCCATACCTTCTGCCACTTCCGCAGGAGATGCTTTCCCTACCTCTTGCAGACGGGCAATCCGATCTGCCTGTTCTTTGCTTAGCTTGGTCTGGTTGATAGCGACTTGTCTCAACTCTTGGTTCAATAGTACTTGCAGATAGGCGGAAGCGACTTGGATAGCGATATCATCTTTGGCTTTATTCAAATCAGCTACGGCTGCCTTGAAATTTAGTTTGGCAAGCGCATATTGATTAGGTAATTCGAAACCTGTAAACAATGGGATGCTGGCGGAGAGTGATACGTTTGTACCGTAATTGTATGTATTTTTATATACCTGAAATTCTTTTCCATCAGCGTCTTTTTCGGTAACTCCACTACGTCCCCATGCCCAATTCTCTCCAGCGGAACCGTTGAGGGACGGTAGCCGTGCCCACTTTGCCGAGCTAACTTCAACAGCGCTTTGTTCTACTTCATTGGCAGATTGTCGTACAGTGATATTATGTTCAATGGCGTAATCGATACATTGGCGTAATGTATAATTTTTTAATAGTACTTCGGATTCCTGTGCAGAAACTATCATAGTTCCGGTCAAAAGTATGAATGCTAATTTTATTCTCATTGTTATAGTCGAAGTTTAGTTATTTATCTTTTTTCTCAGCACCGCGTAATTTGGTCTGAGCGGTTACACCTTTTTTTATCTCAATCTTGATACCGTCACTCATTCCGGTAGTCACCTGTGTACGTTCGAACTTCTGTTGTGGTACGGAGTCCGTCATGATATACACAAATGTAGAGTCACCGCTGAACTCAATCGTACTTTCGGGTACTGCCAGTACTTTGCTGGCACGCTGGAGCACAATCTCTGCATTGGCAGAATAGCCGGAACGAATCTGCACGGTATCCGGAACTGTGATAGCAGCTTTGATTTCAAATTGATTGGCTCCGTTGGTTTCTACTCCTTTCGGTGAAATATATTCGAGAATAGCATCAAAAGTCAGATTTTGCAAAGCTCCGATCGTCAGTTTTATCGGCATCCCCTCATGGATGCGGCCCACTTCGGTTTCGTCAATATTGCCCCTGAAAATCAGATCGTTCATGTTTGCTACCGTAGCAATGGTAGTACCGTCGTTGAATGTATTACTCATGATTACGGAGTTACCGGCTTTCACTGGCACATCCAGAATTAGTCCGTCAATGGTAGAACGGATCATGGTGCTACTGAATGAAGCACTGTTTTTAGTGATTCCTTCTTTTATAATTTCCAGATTATCTTTGGCAGTCTGATTCTCTTCCCGTGCCTGCTTTACCGCTACTTCCCCTTTTTCGTAATCTTCACGACTGATAAGCTGATCTTCATATAACTTCTTGATACGGGTAAAGTCTGTTTCGGCCTGCTTTGCATTGATCTCTGCCAGGCGGACACGACTTTCTGCGGAGTTCAGTTGTCCGAGTTCGGGAATTACTTTGACTTTGGCGATTACTTCCCCCTTTTTTACGCTCTGTCCCGCTTCTTTGAATACCTCGTCTACAATACCGGAGATCTGAGGCTTGATTAAAATTTCATCTCTTGGTTCTACCTTTCCGGTGGCTACTGTAGTCTTTTCAAGGTCTGTGACTTCTGCTGCCAGTGTTTCATATACGATCACTTTAGGCTTGGATTTCTGATAAAGAAATACGAACGTTCCGACAAGGATTATGGCAATAATTACCAATAATGTGATTTTCAGATACTTTTTCATCTTGATTATATATGTTTAATTTTTAATTCTTCATTTAACTCTCAACTCTCCCTTCTACTCATCTCTGATCGCTTCAATCGGTTTGATAGCCATCGCACGGTAAGCAGGTGCCAGTCCTGCCAACATACCTAATGCGATCAGCAGGGCACAGGTTCCGACTGCTAATCCGAAGCTGACCTGGAAATGAGCATCTCCTCCGTTGGAGTTCGCTCCCATCTCAACCAGTTGCAGCACCATGACAGCGAAAGAAATTCCGAACATGCCGGCGATGGTTGTCAAGACCATGCTTTCAGATAAGATTTGCTGCAGGATGTCTTTGGGGCGTGCACCGATGGCACGGCGTATGCCGATTTCTGTAGTGCGTTCTTTCACTGTCACCATCATGATATTCGATACACCGATGGCGCCTGCCAGCAAGGTACCCAAACCTACCATCCAGATCAGAATATGGATACCGGTGAATAAGTTGTCTACCATGGAAAACATAGCCTCAGCGTTCAGATACATAAGCGCCTGCTTGTCATTAGGAGCAATATAGTGTGCTGCCTTGATGATTTCTTCCATTTGGGGTTGTACATCGGAAACCTTTACGCCCCGTTTGACGGTGAAGCAGATTACATCAATTTGTCCGCCTAGATTATAAGTCTGCTGCATGGTGGTGAATGGAAGGGTAACAGCCTCGGAGGCACGGCCCTGTATGTTCATATCTCCTTCGGAAGAAGACATGCCGATGACTTGATAGTAGATGCCGTCTACCCGTACATATTTGCCACACGGGTCTTCTCCCGGTTTGAAAAGACTTTCATAAATTCGTTTTCCGATGACACATACTTTGCGTGCTTCCTTTATATCCACCTCATTGATGAACCTGCCGTATGCCATTTCCTGTGATTCAATGTGGAGATAATCCGGATACAATCCTTTCACGCTACAATCATATTTCTTATCTTCGTATACGGCTTTGGAACCCCAACGGGCTACGGACGGAGTAATGATCTCCACCTCTTTCACTTGGGAGCGAAGACGGTCGATGTCGGTAGATTCCAGATTCCACCATCTTCCTTTACGGAAGCCTTTGTAAGCCTCGCCCGTTCTTTGCGAGACAAGGAAACCGGAATTGGTGGCAAATCCTTCAAAGTTTTTTTTCATCATGTCCTCCAATCCTTGCCCGCCGCCGATAAGGGCTACGAGCATAAAGATTCCCCAGAAAACACCGAATGCAGTCAGCAGGCTTCTCGTTTTATTTCTTGTAATGGTAATGAGGATTTCCTCACAGGTATCCATGTCTATTCTCATAGTCTTAATCTGCTCTAAGTGCTTCGATCGGTCGGATGCTAACTGCTTTTCGGGCAGGGAATAATCCGGCTAACGTACCAGCTATTATTAATGTGAGTGTAGCCTGTATGGCGATTCTTATATCTACTGTCGGATTCAGGAAAACGGTTTCCGTCCACATTCCGGTGTCCATGGTCTGATTGCCGAAAGCGCTGTTCATCCATTCGGTCACTCCGATACCGGCTACCATGCCGATATATCCGAATATGGTGGTGATGGTGACGCTCTCTACGATAATCAACCAGAGAATGGAAAGCGGTTTGGCTCCCAAAGCCTTACGAATACCAAACTCGCGGGTACGTTCTTTGACGGTAATCAGCATGATGTTGGAAACTCCAACGATTCCGCTAAGTAACGTAAAGATGCCGATTACCCAGATGGCGATACGCAGCATGCCCGAACCTTTCTGCTGTTGCAGATAGTTGGTAAACCGGTTCCATATCCAGATAGCACTGTGGTCCGTTGGGTCAAACCGATGGTTGGCTCCCAATACTTTGCGGTAATGGGCTTCAAAAGCCTCATTGGCCTCTACTGTTTCCAGATTTTTGGTAGTCATGACCAGGTTATTCAGTTTGTCTCCTTTATTATAAATCGTTTGCAGAGTGGTAAAAGGAATGTAGGCATCGCTGTCTCCGCTATTTCCTTTATCATTATAAAGACCTACTACCTGATAAACCACATTTCCGGCGTTGACAAACTGTCCGATTGGCTCGGTATGAGTCTTGTTAAAAAGGATTTCTGCTGTTTTCTTATGAAGCACAATAACTTTCCGGCGTTCCTTGATATCGATTTCATTGATAAAACGTCCTTCGAAAAGCTTCACGACTTCTACCTCTGTATGATTGGGATATACGCCGGAAAGGTTCAGGCTGACGTATTCTTGTCCGAAACTAAGATTAACGCCTCCCTGCCACACGGTTGCTCCGGCCTTGATGACATGATTCGGGAAATAATGACTGGTAGCATCCATGTCTTTATTGTCCAGTTGCACCCGTCTTCCTTCTTTCAGTCCGTCGTATGATTTACTGGTCCATCCCGGAAAAATCTTGATGGAGTTCATGGCACGTTCGGAAGCCGATTGCTCGAATGCGTGGATCAGTCCGTTGCCTGCACCTAGTAGGACGATAAGCATAAAGATTCCCCATGCCACGGCAAATCCTGTGAGAAAAGTCCTTAGCTTGTTGCGTTTGATGGTACTATATATTTCTTGCCAGATGTCAATCATGATAATGTTTGTATAGTGGTGGATTTTAGATTATTTCATGATACCGTCTTTTCCGAAAGGAGAAGCGTCATGGTCGATATTATCTTCAATACGTTCGATGATTCCATCTTTGATATGTATAATCTTGTCTGTCTGGTTGGCGACTCCACTTTCGTGGGTGACAACGACAATCGTCATTCCCAGTTTATGAAGATCTTTCAGAATCTGCATCACTTCCACAGAAGTTTTGCTGTCCAAAGCTCCTGTTGGTTCATCTGCCAGAATGATTTGTGGTTGGGTGATTAAAGCTCGTGCAATGGCTACACGTTGTTTCTGACCGCCACTCATTTCGTTCGGCATGTGATGTGCCCAGTCTTTTAAACCCAGGCGGTCGAGATATTCCAAGGCAAGCGCATTTCGTTTTTTGCGACTTATCCCCTGGTAAAATAAAGGAAGTGCTACATTCTCTACGGCATCTTTAAAGGAAATCAGATTGAATGACTGGAAGATAAATCCGATCATACGGTTCCGGTATTCGGCAGCTTTGGTTTCGCTCAAGTTCTTGATAAGTACGTTGTTCAGGTAATAATCTCCGGTATCGTAGTTGTCGAGGATTCCCAATATGTTGAGTAAAGTTGATTTCCCAGACCCGGATGCTCCCATGATAGAAACAAATTCTCCCTGTTCAATGTTGAGATTGATACCTTTAAGTACATGGAGAGGCGCTCCGTTGTTGTAGGTCTTATTGATATTCGTTAGTTGTATCACAATTTTCTTTATTTAGTTTCTGTTTTCTGATAATTTTCTACTATTAGACGTGCGAAAGATACGAAAAGTTGCAAACAGGTTGAACTTTTTTCAAAAAACATTTTGTAGACTCAATCTTCTTTACGTAATTTGTGTGCAGTAAACTTAA
>ERZ840371.1718-NODE-1718-length-21498-cov-2.639509_pt1 | contig 21498 bp, 19 predicted proteins | sample MGYA00519937_ERZ840371 | MGnify/ENA primary metagenome ERZ840371 (study PRJEB31850, sample SAMEA3708873) | human gut metagenome | biome: human gut; feature: human-associated habitat; material: faeces | place: China | collected 2014 ... | reverse complement strand
CGGAAGAGACACAGGTGATGCATCCAAGGATGATCCGTTAAACGGAGACGAGATCGGCGAGAATGAGCTTCTGGTTGTAAGCTTTGGTACTTCCTTCAACGACAGCCGTGCTGAGGATATCGGAGGCGTTGAGAAAGCTCTGCAGGCTGCATATCCGGACTGGTCCGTAAGACGTGCCTTCACCGCACAGATCATCATCAACCATGTACAGGCCCGCGATGACGAGAAGATCGACAACGTGGATCAGGCACTGGAAAGAGCCGTAAGCAATGGCGTGAAGAACCTGATTATCCAGCCGACTCACCTGATGCACGGAGCAGAGTACGATGAGCTGAAAGAAGCAGTAGATGGCTACAAGGATAAATTTGAGTCCGTAACCATCGCAGAGCCGCTGCTTGGCGAGGTTGGAAGTGACGCTACCGTAATCAACGAGGACAAACAGGCCGTTGCAGAAGCAATCACGGCACAGGCAGTAAAATCTGCAAATTATGACAGTCTGGATGCAGCAGCAGAGGACGGCACTGCTTTCGTATTTATGGGACATGGTACTTCCCACACTGCTAAGGTTTCATACAGCCAGATGCAGGCTCAGATGAATGACCTTGGATATGACAATGTATTTATCGGAACCGTTGAGGGTGAGCCGGAAGAGACTTCCTGCGAGAATGTAATCGAAGCTGTTAAGAACGCTGGATTCAAGAAGGTTGTTCTTCGCCCGCTTATGGTTGTTGCCGGTGATCATGCGAACAACGATATGGCAGGAGATGATGAGGATTCTTGGCAGAGCCAGTTTATCGCATCAGGCAATTTCGGTGGTGTAGAGTCACAGATTGCAGGACTCGGTGAGATCGAAGGAATCCAGCAGCTTTATGTTGCGCATACTGCAGCGGTTCTTGGAAAGTAATATGTTGTCTCTCGAGAGATAAGAGGAATACATACCAGCTAGACGGCATGGTCAGTAAGATTGCATGATGTATGCAAAAATAAAGTAATATAAAGGAAACAGAATAATCATGAACAAATTAAGAACGTATATAGTAGCTATCACACTTATGCTCGCAATGTCCCTTGTCGGATGTGGCAGCAATACGAACAATGAGCAGGCGAGCACGCAGGCAGCAACACAGGAAGAGACTACGAAGCAGGCTGAACTTGCAGATGGCGTATATACAGCAGAATTTCATACGGACAGCTCAATGTTCCACGTCAACGAAGCTTGTGATGGAAAAGGCAAGCTGACAGTTGAAAATGGTCAGATGACAATTCACATCTCACTGGCTTCCACACATATCGTGAATCTCTATGTAGGTCTTGCAGAGGATGCTGCCAAAGATGGCGCAGAATTGTTGCAGCCAACAACGGATACTGTGAATTACAGTGACGGAACAACAGAAGAAGTATACGGATTCGATGTACCGGTTCCTGCAATTGATGAGGAATTTGATCTTGCACTTCTTGGAACCAAGGGAAAGTGGTATGACCACAAGGTCAGCGTGACAAATCCGGTAGAGGGCTATGAGGAGCAGGGCGCTGGCGCAGAGAATGCCGGAACGGATGGAACTGAGGCTGGTGGCAATGTTGCCTTTGAGGGAACCCCGGACGAAGGAACGTACACCGATGAAATCAAATTCGAAGGCGGAAGCGGCAGAGCTTCCATCCAGTCGCCGGTGACACTTACGGTCGGAGCAGACGGTAAGATGACGGCAACGGTGGAGTGGAGCAGTCCGAATTATGATTATATGATCGTGGACGGCGAGAAGCTTTTTCCGGTTAATACAGAGGGAAATTCGGTATTTGAGATTCCGGTTTCTGCATTCGATACGCCGATTACTGTGATCGGAGATACGGTTGCGATGAGCAAGCCGCATGAAATCGAATACACACTGACGTTTTTGTCGGATACGTTAAAAAATGCGGAATAATAGGGAACATTTTATGATAGGAAGAAAACAGATTGTAATTTTAGGCTGTTTGTTAATGATAGGACTGGCGGGGCTTTGCGGCTGCGGCAGTCCTTCTTCCGATTCTATGGAACGTGTAGGAACGGAAGCGGATCATGCGGCAGATGTGCCCGGTGGTCTTACTTATGAGAGCAGCATGGAGCTGCAATATGCAAAGAATTTTTCCGTCGATGATTATGAGGGCGGATACAAGATCTTGAAGACGATGGATGGCACGCAGATTCTTGTAGTGCCGGAAGAGAAAGAAGTGCCGGATGGCATCAGCAAGGATGTTGTTGTGGTAAAGCAGCCGGTGAAGAATCTCTATGTGGTCTCTTCATCGATCATGGATATCTTCAGTAAGCTGGATGCGATGGACACGATCCGGCTTTCCAGTCAGAAGGAAGAGGACTGGTACGTGCAGGATGCGAAGGACGCGATGGCAAGAGGCGATATCCTCTATGCCGGTAAATACAGTAAGCCCGACTATGAGCTGATTGTGTCGGAGAATTGTTCGCTTGCGATCGAGAATACGATGATCACGCATTCGCCGGAGGTAAGCGAGATGCTTGCGGATTTTGATATCCCGACGATGATCGAGTATTCGAGCTACGAGAATCATCCGCTAGCAAGAGTGGAGTGGGTGAAATTTTTTGGAGCATTGATCGGCAAGGATGAACTGGCGCAGAAACTGTTTGATGAGGAAGTGCGTCTTGTCGAGGAAGTGACTTCAGTGGAGAAAACGGATAAGACAGTTGCTTTCTTTTATGTGACATCAAACGGGCTGATCCAGGTGCGGTCAAGCTCGGATTACGTTCCGAAGATGATCAATCTTGCGGGCGGAAATTATATTCCTACGAATATCGGAGATCCGGATTCGAAGCGGTCCACGGTCAGTATGCAGATCGAGGATTTCTACGATCAGGCGAAGGATGCGGATTTCATTATATATAACAGTTCCATCGACGGAGGGATAGGGTCCGTGCAGGAGCTTTTGGATAAATGCGCGGTCTTGAAGGATTTTAAGGCGGTCAAAGAGGGAAATGTCTGGTGCACGACAAACGATATGTACCAGCAGTCCATGTCGATCGGGTATCTGATCCATGACATGCATGCGATGCTGCAAGGGAAGGATCAGGTCGATATGACGTATCTGTTTCATGTTGAATGATAGGAAGTGCGTTAGCTTTATGCTGTAGATTGGATGAACATGAGACAATTGATTGCAAAGGCTGAAATAAAAGGAGTAACGCGATGCAGGATAACCGGAAAATGCGGTATATATTGGCTTTCCTGGTATTGGGAATCAGTACCGTGGTGCTTGTAATCTTGAATATTTGTATCGGAACGGTAGAAATCCCGTTTAGGGATATTCTGCAATCCATTGCCGGAAAAAGCGTCAATAACGAACGGATTCTCTGGGACATCCGTATGCCACGAACTTTTGCGGCGCTTCTGCTTGGCGGGGCACTCGGACTTGCCGGATACCTGTTGCAGACGTTCTTTCATAACCCGATCGCCGGCCCGTTCGTGCTCGGTATCTCTTCCGGGGCGAAGATGATGGTAGCACTTGTGATGGTATTTCTGATGGGCAATGCGCTTCATGTGAGTTCGGCAGCTTTGGTCGCGGCGGCTTTCGTCGGAGCTTTACTTTCGATGGGATTTGTGCTTGCGGTATCGCGCAAAGTGAATCATATGGCGATGCTTGTGGTCAGCGGTGTGATGATCGGTTATATCTGTTCCGCAATCACGGAGCTGGTCGTAACATTTGCAAGTGATTCGGATATTGTCAACCTTCATAATTGGTCGCGCGGAAGCTTCTCCGGCATGACATGGGACAATGTTAAGGTGATTACAGGGGTTGTGCTGATCACTTATCTTTTTGTTACATGGATTGCAAAGCCGCTTGGTGCATATCAGCTGGGAGAAGTGTATGCACAGAACATGGGTGTCAATATTCCGGCGTTTCGCGTCTTGCTGGTGATTTTATCAAGCATCCTATCGGCATGTATTGTGGCATTTGCCGGACCCATCTCTTTTGTGGGGATTGCCGTGCCGCAGCTGATCCGGAAATTATTCGGCACAACGAAGCCGATCCTTATGATACCGGCCTGCTTCTTGGGTGGAAGCGTGTTCTGTCTGTTTTGCGACTTGCTGGCAAGAATGCTTTTTGCCCCGACGGAACTGAGCATCAGTACGGTGACTGCAGTGTTCGGAGCACCGGTTGTGATCATTGTGATGATGCGGCGGAAGAAGTCAAATTTGTGACCTTGAAATTTGTTTATAATGGACGGTTGGCACAATTTGGAGATGAGCGATATGGACTACGAGTTTTACTTTCGTGCGGAGAAGATGACGGTCGGCTACGACCATAAGCCGCTGATCGAAGAAATACAGATTGAACTGAAAAAAGGCGAGATCCTTACGCTGATCGGACCGAATGGCGCGGGCAAGTCGACGGTACTCAAAAGTATCACGAAGCAGCTTGCACTTCTCGGCGGAACGGTGTACCTCGGAAAGGATGACATGAGTGTGTTGTCCGGCGCGGATCTGTCACAGAAGATGGCGGTTGTGCTGACGGAGCGGCTGCAGACGGAACTGATGAGCTGCGAGGAAGTGGTTGCGACCGGGCGCTATCCGTATACCGGAAGATTTGGAATCCTGACACTGGAGGACAACAAGGTTGTGGAAGAGGCGATGGAGCTTGTTCACGTGACGGAGATCCGTGATCGTGACTTCCGCTGTATCAGCGATGGGCAAAGGCAGCGTGTGATGCTTGCGCGCGCTTTGTGTCAGGAGCCGAATATCATTGTGCTGGACGAGCCGACATCGTATCTGGATGTCAAATATAAGCTGGAATTTCTGTCAGTTCTGCAGGAGATGAGCCGCAAGAAGGCATTAACGGTTATTCTCTCGCTGCATGAACTGGAGCTTGCCCAGCGTATCGCGGACAAGATCCTCTGTCTGAATGGGACAAGAGTGGATCGGTATGGAAGTCCGGATGAAATTTTTAAGTCCGGCTATCTGTCCGGTCTGTTTGGTATCAAGGCGGGAAGCTTCGATGAGGTGAATGGAAATCTGGAATTGCCTGCACCGGCTGGCACAGCGAAGGTGTTTGTGATTGCAGGTGGCGGAAGCGGACGAAGTGTGTACCGGAGATTGCAGAGAGAAGGAATCCCTTTTGCGACCGGAATCCTTTATGAAAATGATCTGGATTATCCGGTGGCGGCAGCGCTGGCGCAGAACGTGATCGTAGCGAAAGCGTTTGAGCCGATGACGGAGGAGTTGTTCGAGCAGGCAAAAAAAGTGATGGATGGATGTGAGAGCGTGATCTGTTGCAGAGATTCATTCGGAAGTCTGGAGCAGCTGAACGCAAAAACGGCTGAATACGCTAAGCAGACGCATAAATTGGGCATGAAATCGTGAATGATGAAATTTGTGCCCGGGGATTGGGCATAAAACGGCGAAAAGAGAAAATTTGTGCCAAAGAATGGCATAAAATCGCGGAACCAACACAATGGAAAAACAGAGGATATCAATATGGCAAAAGTAATCATGGTGCAAGGCACGATGTCGAATGCAGGCAAGAGTTTTCTGGTCGCGGGGCTGTGCAGAATTTTTAAACAGGACGGTTATCGCGTGGCCCCTTTTAAATCACAGAATATGGCACTCAATTCCTATATTACAAGTGAAGGGCTTGAGATGGGAAGAGCGCAGGTGATGCAGGCGGAGGCGGCTGGCATTACACCGATGGTCTGCATGAATCCAATCCTCCTTAAGCCGACCAACAATGTTGGATCGCAGGTGATCGTGAACGGTGAAGTGCTCGGTAACATGAGTGCGCGTGACTATTTTGCATACAAGAAGAAGCTGATTCCGGATATCAAGCGGGCGTTTCGCAAGCTGGAGGAATACGCAGACATCATCGTGATCGAAGGTGCGGGCAGTCCTGCTGAGATTAATCTGAAGGAAAATGACATCGTCAACATGGGGATGGCACAGATGGTCAACGCACCGGTGCTTTTGGTCGGAGACATTGACCGGGGCGGCGTGTTTGCGCAGCTTCTCGGGACTCTGATGCTTCTGACCGATGAGGAAAAGGCGCGTGTGAAGGGACTGATTATTAATAAGTTTCGTGGTGATAAGACGATCCTTGATCCGGGGATTGCGATGCTGGAGGAACGAGGCGGCGTGCCGGTTGTGGGTGTGGTTCCGTATAGGCAGCTTTCCTTGGAAGATGAGGATTCGTTGACGGAGCGCTTCGACAAGAAGACGGAAGGACTTATTGATATTGCGGTCATCCGTTATCCGCGCATCTCGAATTTCACGGATTTCAATGTGTTTGAGCAGATGCCGGAGGTGACGGTGCGCTACGTGACTTCGGTCGCTGAGCTGCACCATCCCGATATGATCTGCCTGCCGGGAAGCAAGAATACGATGGGCGATCTCAAATGGATGCGGCAGAATGGGGTTGAGGCTGCAATCAAGAAGGCGGCGGAGACGACTCCTGTGTTTGGAATCTGTGGCGGCTATCAGATGCTTGGTATGTCGATTGCGGATCCGGACAATGTGGAAGAAGGCGGAGCAATCCGCGGAATGGAACTGCTCCCGGTGGAGACCATCTTGCAAAAAAGCAAGATGCGCTGCCAAACTGAGGGATTGGTTGATAAGGTAGAGGGCATTTTTCATGGAATCAGCGGATGCGAGTTTCAGGGATATGAGATTCACATGGGTGAGACGAGGTATGCTAAGCGTTGTTCGGAAGATAAAACGGAAATTGGGTTTAGGGATTCGCAAGATCAAAAAACGGAAATCGTATCAAAGGATGCTGAAAGTCGGTCGCGAGTGCGAAAGAATGTTATTCAATCCGACATTTATGAGAATGTCTATGGCTCCTACGTGCACGGCATCTTTGATCAGGCAAAGATAGCAGATGCGATACTTCACGCCTTGGCAAAGAAGAAGGGCGTCGCGCTCGAAGAGGGCGGGATGCTGGATTATCAGGTGTTCAAGGAGAAAGAGTACGATAAACTGGCGGATACGCTGAGAGAGTATCTGAATATGGAGGAAATCTATGGAATGCTACGGGAAGCAGATCTGGACTAATTTAACAAAAGACACACTTCATGAGCTTGGGATCAATCCTCCCGATGAGGCGAAGTACAAGGCTGTAAAAGCGCGCTGGGATGCGATCGCTAAGCCATTGGATGGCATGGGAAGATTCGAGGAGATTACGGCGCAGATTGGTGCGGTCACAGGGGACGAGGCGCTGGACCTGAGCCGGAAAGCGGTACTGATCTTCTGCGCGGACAATGGAATTGTTGCAGAAGGCGTCAGTCAGTCGGGGCAGGAAGTGACGTTTGCGGTCGCACAGTCGATGGCAAAGAAAAATTCTTCCGTCGGACGGATGGCGTCATGCATCGGTGCAGACACGATTCCGGTTGATATCGGAATCAATAGCGATGCACATATCGACGGAGTGCTGGATCGCAAGATTGCGAGGGGAACGCATGACTTCTTACTGCAACCTGCGATGAGCGAGGCAGAAACACTTCATGCAATCGAAACAGGTATTGATCTCGTTGCACAATGCAAAGCAGACGGCTACCGGATCCTTGCTACCGGAGAGATGGGAATCGGAAATACAACGACCAGCAGCGCGGTTGCGGCAGCATTACTTGGCTGCGAGAGTGCGCTTGTAGTTGGCAGAGGTGCCGGACTTAGCGACAGGGGACTTGCGAGAAAACGTGAGGTTGTTGATCTGGCAATTGAAAAATATGATCTGTATCATCAGGATGCATTTACCATTCTTATGACGGTTGGGGGATTTGATATCGCTGGACTTGTCGGCATGTGTATTGGCGGAGCCATCTGTCATATACCAATTGTGTTGGATGGCGTGATCAGTATGGTCGCGGCGCTTGTTGCGGAGCGGATGATTCCGGGCGTAAGAGACTATGTGATCGCTTCCCACAAGGGGAGGGAGCCTGCGGTTGAACGACTGACGAAGGAATTGCATCTGCATCCGGTAATCGACGCGGACCTTGCTTTGGGCGAGGGAACCGGAGCCGTCATGATGCTTTCTTTATTGGATACGGCGCTTTGCATTTATCGAGAGGAAACAACCTTTGCAGATATCAGTATCGCGCAGTATGAGAGGTTTTGATATGATTACTTTGATCATGGGAGGCAGTGGAAGCGGCAAGTCTGCCTATGCAGAAGATTATGCGCTTGCACAGGCAGGGGAGTCATCGAAATACTATATTGCTACGATGCAGATTTACGATGCAGAAGGGCAGCGGAAGGTAGAACGGCACCGGAAGCTGCGTGCCGGCAAAGGATTTATAACGATCGAGCAGCCGACGGATATTGCGGAGGCGGGATTACAAATTGTGACAGTGCAGCAATCTGAATGCAGACAGAAAATGAATATGGAGGAAGTTTCTGGAGCAACTGATGAAGTGGAAGAGAAGCGGAGTGCATCAATTGCAGGTGATGAAAGGGAAGAGACGCAGAACGTTTCAACTGCCTTGCTGGAATGCATGTCGAACCTGGTTGCGAATGAGATGTTTTCCGGTGAGCAGATGCCGGATGTCGATACGGTGGTAGAAGAAATCGTACAAGGCATCGCGTCACTTACGAGTCAGTTGTCACATCTTGTGATTGTATCGAACAATGTATTTGAGGATGGAATCGAATATGATGAGACAACGCTTCGTTATATCGAGGCACTTGGGAGGATCAATACCAGACTTGCTGAGATGGCGGATCATGTTGTGGAAGTCGTTGTTGGGATTCCGGTTATCATAAAATGAAAAATAATGTATTATACGCAAATGATAATTTTGGGCGGATATGATTTATTCAATGATTGAAATTCGAAACAAGAAGAAAGAGATATAAGAATGCGAATTATAAAATCATGCATTGTGGCATTTTCAATGTACTCGAAGATTCCGATGCCACAGTTTGAATGGAAAGAAGAAGATATGCAGTACATGCTTTGCTTTTTCCCCTGGGTGGGAGCAGTCATCGGCGTGTGTCTGTATTTATGGAATAGATTTTGTGCGGCGTTTCAGGTTGGACGGATTGCGTACGTGCTGTTTGCGGTGGCGATTCCGATTCTTGTCACAGGAGGATTCCATGTGGACGGATTCCTGGACACGATGGATGCGCTGCATTCGTATCAGCCGAGGGAACGGAAGCTGGAAATCTTAAAGGATTCGCATATTGGTGCATTTGCAGTCATTATGCTGGCTGCCTGCGGTTTGATCTATGTGGGTGCGTTCTCCGAGATTTATGATACGAAGGCGCTTTTGATCGTCTGTATCGGGTTTGTATTAGCACGGTGCCTGAGCGGAATCGGTGTGGTGACGCTTCCGTCTGCGCGGGGAGATGGCATGCTTTTTGAAGCAGCAAGTCATGCACAGGGGCGCATTGTAAAAGGTACGCTCTTGGTGCAAGGGGTCATCTGCATGGCAGGTATGTTTTGGATCTCATGGAAAATTGGAATCGCTGTTGTTGTGGTTGCATTTGTATCGTACTATTATTATGAGTACCGGAGCAAGAAGGAATTCGGCGGAATCACCGGAGATACGGCGGGATATTTTGTTGTAATCTGTGAGACGGCGATGGTGGTGGCTGCTGCAATTGCAGGACATCTTTGTTGATGTGTTAGTAGAATTGGCGAAACATTGTTTTGCCAATTTGAAAAGTTGCTGTGATATAAGAGAAAATCAAGGAAGAATAAAATTAGAAGTTACCGGCAGAGTTGGAAAAGAGTGCCAACATATAAAGAGGATGAAGAAATGAAACTCATAATCGGTGGAAGAGCACAGGGAAAATTGAATTATGTTTTGCAACACATGACGGATGAAAATTATCAGATCTATGATGGCGTGTTTCCCGATGAGGGAGAACTTTTTAATCTGACCAGGAAGAATGAATGGTTGATTGTCAACCATTTTCATAAGTGGGTAAACAAAGAGCTGAAAGAGAACAGAAATCCGGAAGAAGAACTGGAGGCTTTCCTGAAAAAAGGTGTGCGTTGTGTGATCATCAGTGATGAGATCGGCAACGGAATTGTCCCGGTTGATGCGTTTGAGCGTGATTATCGGGAGAGAACCGGAAGAATGTTGATTACGCTTGCAAGTCAGGCGGATGAGGTGGTGCGTGTCATATGCGGAATCGGGCAGAAAATCAAATGAAGCTGGTGCTGATCCGGCATGGAGTGACGGAAGGAAATAAAGAGCACCGGTATATTGGTCGCACGGATGAGCCACTTAGCTCGGAAGCAAAAGAGAAACTATCGGCGGAAGCAAATTGTTATCCCAGGATTGATCGGTTGTTTACAAGTCCGATGAAGCGTTGCATAGAGACCGCGGAAATCATCTATCCGGATCAGAAGCCAGTTGTGGTGGATCCACTTCGGGAGATGGACTTTGGAAATTTCGAGGGAAAGAACTATAAAGAGTTAAATGGTAATCCAGATTATCAGGCGTGGATCGACAGCGGTGGAACGATTGCATTTCCGAATGGAGAGAGCCGGGAAGAGTTTATACAACGATGTTGCAAGGGAATGAGTGAGGTGCTTTTACAGAGCAAAGCTTATTTCAACAGGAATGATAATGAACTACTGCAGTCCGAAAAAGGTTCGCATACGATAGGTCTTGTTGTGCATGGTGGAACGATTATGGCTTTATGCAGCGCCTTTGGCGGCGGGGAGTATTTTGATTATCAGGTTGCAAATGGTGCGGGATATAGTTGTAATGTAAATTTGGATGGAGAGGAAATTCGCTTCCAGTCTATTCAAAAGATAGAGATGAAGACAGTACATTTGTTTCGTGGATTGCATTAGACGACGGCAAAATTATTGGTACAAGTGGTATGTCATTTGTAGAAAAACCGCCATATTTCGGATGCCCGAGTGGAAAGATGGGGCTTTTGTCCAGTATGTTTACGGATAAGAATTATAGGAGAAAAGGAGTCGGCGAACTGATCATTTGTTGAATAGATGCTGGTGTCCTATTTGTAAGTCGAAAAATACATTTAAGGAGGATTGATGTGAAGAGTGTGCTGATAACAGGGGGAACAACATTTGTAAGTAAGTATGCTGCACAATATTTTGTGGAGGCTGGTTATGAAGTATATGTACTTAATCGAAATTCCAAGCCACAAGTGCAAGGGGTTCAATTAATAGAGGCGGATAGACACAGGTTAGGGGATGTGTTAAAGGACAAATGCTTTGACGTAGTGGCTGATATCACAGCGTATAATGCATCCAATATCATAGATTTATGTGATGCACTTGGCGAATTTGAACAATATATTATGATTAGCTCAAGTGCTGTGTATCCTGAGTATGCGCTACAACCATTTAAGGAAAAGACTCAAAAAGCGGAGAATAAGTTTTGGGGAAAATACGGCGCAGATAAGATTGAGGCAGAAAATGCTTTGTTAGATCGGGTAAGGGATGCATATATTTTGCGTCCGCCTTATTTATATGGTCCGATGAATAATGTGTATAGAGAAGCGTTTGTATTTGATTGTGCAAAAGCGGATAGAAAATTTTATCTGCCCCAAAATGGTGATTTGAAATTGCAATTCTTTCATGTTAGAGATTTGTGCAAACTAATGGAAGTAATTATTAATGATAAGCCTGCAGAACACGTATTGAATGTTGGAAATACAGAATCAATATCGATTAGGGATTGGGTTACAAAGTGTTATGCCAGTTATGGGAAAATCCCGGAATTTCAATGCGTGTATGAGGACATAGAACAAAGAAATTATTTCAGTTTTTATAACTATGAATATGAATTGGATGTTGAACTTCAACAAAAGATTTATCCGGAAACAATTCCGTTAGATATTGGACTGAAAGAAGCTGCTAAGTGGTATGATGAACATGAAGCAGAAGTAAATAAAAAGCCGTATTTTCAGTATATTGATGCAAACCTTTCTTAAAGAAGAAAGATGATGCAATTTAATATATTGGAACTAATTTACTGCTAAGGAACATACTATAATGGAACATATTTTAACACATCATATGATCGCATTTGTGTGTGGTTTTGTGCTGGATTTGGTATTCGGAGATCCGCATGCACTGCCGCATCCAATCCGGCTGATTGGCACTTTGATCGCAGGATTGGAAAAGAAGCTTTTGAAACTACAGATGCGAGATGAAAAAAAAGAATTTTATAAGGGAATCCTGCTTGTTGCGCTGGTGCTGCTTTGCACGGGATCTGTTATAGCATTTATTTTAATTGCAGCATATTGGCTGCATCCGGCTGCCGGAATTGTGGTTGAGTCGGTGATGACGTATCAGATTCTTGCGACAAAATGTCTAAAGGATGAGAGTATGAAGGTGTATCAGAGTCTGAATGAACAGGGGCTTGAGGCTGGCCGCGTTGCGGTATCCATGATTGTAGGACGAGACACGAATGTCCTCGATGAGACCGGGGTGGTAAAGGCGGCAGTGGAGACGGTTGCGGAGAATACGTCGGATGGCGTGATCGCGCCGATGCTGTATACCGCGTTGGGAGGACCGGTTCTCGGGTTTGTGTATAAAGCGGTCAATACGATGGATTCTATGGTGGGATATAAGAATGACAAGTATCTCTACTTCGGGCGCGCAGCGGCGAAGCTGGATGACGTGGTCAATTTTATTCCGGCGCGTATCAGCGCGTATCTGATGATTACAGCGGCATATATCGGAGGCAAGGCGTTCGATGGAAAGCGTGCGTATCACATTTATAAGCGCGACCGAAGAAACCATGCAAGCCCGAATTCGGCACAGACGGAATCGGTATGTGCCGGTGCGCTTGGTATCCAATTGGCGGGCGATGCGAGTTATTTTGGAAAAGTCGTTAAGAAACCGTATATTGGAGATGCACATCGTGCTGTGGAAAGAGAAGATATTGTGCGAGTGAACCGGTTAATGTATGTGACGGCTGTGATCAGTGAAGTGCTTTGTCTTGTGATTATGTTTGTGTCAAATTATATTTCTCACATATTAGGATGAAAGGTTATCATGGATGCATCATCTTGTAACCGGTATCAAATAGAGAAAGATACAATATGTTTTGATAAAGTAGTCAAGTAGTATATGTCGAAAGGGGCATGAAGGTTGGAACAAAGACATGGCGGAGATATTTACCGCAATCAAGTGAATATGGATTTCTCGGTCAATACGAATCCTCTTGGAATGCCTGATTCTGTGCGGGATGCATTACAAGGTGCCATCCGACATGCGACGGAATATCCGGACCCGAAGGCCTCGGCACTGTATTTGGCAGTAGAGGAGCGCCTATGCGTTCCAAAAGAGTGGCTATGCTTCGGAAATGGTGCCTCAGAACTTTTCCTTGCAATTGTCCATGCGCTTCGTCCGAAGAAGATTCTTCTTCCGGTGCCTTCGTTTTATGGGTATGAGCATGCTGTAGAAGCTGCGGAAAGTGAGATGGTAAGATATTGCTTAAAGGCAGAAAATGATTTTCGGTTGCAGGAGGATTTCCTTGATCAATTAACGGAGGATATTGATCTCATTTTTCTTGCAAATCCGAACAATCCGACCGGGCGTTGTGTGGACAAGACGTTGGGACTGCAGCTATTGCAGCGATGCCGCGAGAAGCAAATTACGGTGGTGCTCGATGAGTGTTTTATCGAATTTGCCGGAGAAGAGAAATCTTTTTATCCATATCTGAAAGAGTTCGATAATATGGTCATTGTCCGGGCTTTTACGAAAACCTATGCGATTCCGGGGGTGCGGCTTGGTTATCTGTTGTGCAGCAATTCAAAATTATGCGGCAAGATTCAGATGCAGCTTCCGGAATGGAATCTGTCCACTTTTGCACAGGCGGCAGGGGTTGCTGCGGCAGGCGAGGAAACATATGTCAGAGAAAGCACAGTGTATCTCCGGGATGAACGCATTCGACTGACGAGTGAGTTAAGAAAGATGGGAATTCAGGTTTTCGACAGTGAAGTCAATTATATTTTGATCTATAGCGAGGCTCCGTTGTATGATCGATTGCTAGGTAAGAAGATCCTGATCCGTGAATGTTCGGATTTTGCGGGATTAGGAAGAGGATACTACCGTGTCGCAGTAAGAACGCGGGAAGAGAATGATAAATTAGTGAAAGCGATAGGTGAATGCATTGAAGCAGATTGAGCAGTTGCAGCCACAGGAAATTGAAAAAAGAAGTTTTGAGATCATCGGAGAGGAACTTGCGGCTCGTGGAATTACACTGCCGAAGGATCAGGAGATGATCACGAAGCGCGTCATCCATACGAGTGCGGATTTTGAGTACACCAAGACGCTTATGTATTCCAAGGATGCGGTGCGCATCGCGCAGGACCTCATCTGTGAAGGGGCGGACATTGTGACGGACACGAATATGGCGCTTGCCGGAATCAACAAGAAGGCGCTGGCTACATTCGGTGGGGAGGCGCATTGTTTTATGGCTGATCCCGAGGTGGCACGCATTGCGAAAGAGCGGGGAACGACACGTGCAACGGTCAGTATGGAGATGGCGGCGCGCATTGATAAGCCAGTGATCTTTGCGGTAGGAAATGCACCGACCGCTTTGATCCAGATCGATAAAATGATGCGTGAGAGCAATTGGCGTCCGGCGTTTGTGATCGGTGTGCCGGTCGGATTCGTCAATGTGGAGACAGCGAAAGAATTGATGATAGAATCTGATGTGCCTTACATTGTGAATCGTGGACGCAAAGGGGGAAGCAATATTGCAGCGGCAATCTGTAACGCCTTATTATATGGATTGACAAGGTGAGATCGCTGATGGTGAGGAAAATATGCGATACGGTTTTACAACAGGAAGTTGTGCGGCAGCGGCAGCTAAGGCGGCTGCGTACATGCTTCTAAGCGGCAGACAAAAGAATACGATCACGATTGAGACACCGAAGGGAATTCCTTATACGGCAGAAATTCTTGAGATTACACGAGGCGAGAAAGCAGTGCAGTGTGCCGTAAGAAAAGACGGTGGAGATGATCCGGATATTACGAGTGGTGCGCTGATTTACGCGGAAGTGTCATTGACAGACCACGCGAGAACGCAAGAAACAGATGAAGTTTTGCCGGAACAGATTCCACAGTCAGATGCCCGTGATATTGGACCAGCAATGGACAGGAACGTGAAGAATGAGGATTCGCGTATCTTTATCGATGGTGGCATCGGTGTCGGACGTGTGACGAAGCCGGGACTTGACCAGCCGGTTGGAAATGCGGCAATCAATCATGTACCGCGTGAGATGATCGCGAAGGAAGTGCTCGAGGTCTGTGATCTGATGGACTATAAAGGAAATCTACAGGTCATCATTTCTGTGCCGGAGGGGGAAGCGATTGCGAAGCAGACCTTCAATCCGCGACTTGGTGGCATCTCCATCCTTGGCACAAGCGGGATTGTTGAGCCCATGAGCAATCAGGCACTTCTTGACACCATTCGTGTGGAATTGAATCAGAGGCGTGCAGAGGGCTTTGACTATATCGCAGTAGCTCCGGGAAATTACGGATTGGACTTTATGAAGAAGGCATACGGATATGATTTGGACAAAAGTGTGAAATGCAGCAATTTTATCGGGGGAACGATTGACATGGCTGTGGAATGTGGTTTCACAAGGATGCTTCTCACCGGGCATATCGGCAAGCTGATCAAAGTGGCTGGAGGAATCATGAACACGCACTCGAAGGAAGCAGACTGCAGAATGGAATTACTTAGTGCGTTTGCAATCCACGAGGGTGCAGGTGCCGATGTGGCGGCGAAGATTCTTGACTGTGTGGCGACGGAGGAGGCGGTACGCCTTTTGCGGGAAGCGGGGAAGCAGCAGGAAGTGATGGATTACGCGATGGAGCGAATCATGTTTTATCTGAATAAGCGTGCCGGGGGCAGGATGCAGATCGATTGTATCATGTATGACAATACGTTTGGCGAACTGGCAAAAAGTAAGGAGGCAGATCGATGGTTTACTTTGTTGGAGCGGGATGCGGAGCCGCAGACCTGATCACTGTGCGTGGAATGCGTTTGCTTGAGAAAGCGGATGTGATCATTTATGCGGGATCTCTGGTAAACCCGGAGCTTTTGGAATATGCGAAGGAAACTTGTAAAATATACAACAGCGCGAAGATGACGTTGGATGAAGTTATTGATGTGATGAAAGAAGCACATGCAAAGGGACAGGAATTCGTCCGGCTGCATACCGGGGATCCGAGTGTGTATGGCGCCATCCGGGAGCAGATGGATGAACTTGATGCACTTGGAATCGCATATGAGAGCTGTCCGGGGGTGAGTGCGTGCTTCGGTGCAGCGGCTTCGCTGAATCTGGAGTACACGCTTCCGGATATCTCGCAGTCCCTGATCATTACGAGGATGGAAGGAAGAACGAAGGTGCCTGCAAAGGAGAGTATTGAAAGCTTTGCGGAACATCAGGCGTCTATGGCAATCTACTTAAGCACCGGAATGCTCACAGAATTAAGTCGGAGACTGGTCGCTGGAGGATACAGGGAAGATACGCCGGCAGCGCTTGTATATAAGGCAACATGGCCGGAGGAAGAGGCTTATGTCTGTACGGTCGGAAGTCTTGCAGATACGGCAGAAGCACACAATATCACAAAGACAGCGCTTGTGCTGGTCGGAGATGTGCTTACGCATCAGCATTACCAGAAGTCGAGACTGTATGCACCGGATTTCTCGACAGAGTTTCGGAAGGCGAAGGAATAGGACAGAATGATTACGCATTCAGTGATCGTATTGTCTGGATGGCAGAAATGGTTGGAACTCACTCGAGGGTAAGAAGGAGTAGGCAGGAGAAGTTGGTATGAAACTTGCAATCATCAGTTTCACAGAGAATGGAATAAAGTTATCGCAGACGGTGGCAAAGAGCCTTTCCGACCGCAAAGTGACGCTCTATACGAAGTGCTCCCGATATACGGCAGAAGATTTGAAAGTTCAGTGGGTTAAAGAATCACTTCAGGTATGGACGGCGCAGCGCATGGCGGAGGGAGATGCACTCCTGTTTATCGGAGCCTGCGGGATTGCGGTCCGTGCAATTGCACCGAATCTTACGGACAAGCTGCATGATGTTCCTGTGCTTGTGATGGATGAGGAGGACCGGTATGTGATCCCGATTCTTTCCGGACATGTCGGAGGCGCGAATGAGCTGGCGCGTGAACTCGCGGGTCTTATGAATGCGTGTCCTGTCATCACGACCGCAACGGATGTGCAGAAGAAATTTGCGGTGGACCTGTTCGCAAAGCGCAATCATCTGGAGATCATGAACAAAGACGGTATTGCAAAGGTGTCTGCGAAGGCACTTGCGGGAAGGCAGCTGACGATCGCTGTTCGTGCGCAAAACATAGAGTGTTATCATCCGAAATTCTGTGAGGTACGCGAAGAAGATTTTACGGAAGCAGAGAATCAATTGCTGCGGGAAGCCAATATGCACAAACATGATTGGGAAGTGTGCGGTGTAGAGCCGCCGCTCAGGTTAGTTCCTTATGTGAAGAATCAGCAAATCGATATTGTTGTGTCTGAGACTCCAGATAATAAGAATGCCTTGATCTGGCTCCGCCCAAAGCGTTATGTGGTTGGAATGGGATGCAGGAAGAATAAAGATACTGAGGAACTGCTCGATTTCTATATGAAGACTCTGGAGAAAGCAATGGTTGAGCTGGGAGAAGTCTATGCACTTGCCTCCATTGATAAGAAGAGGGACGAACCGGGACTGCTTGCAATCAGCGAGCGGATGCGGATTCCGTTTTTTACTTATACAGCGGAAGAATTAAATCGTGTTGGTGCGTGTGTACATTCGTCCGAATTTGTGAAGGCGCAGGTTGGAGTAGACAATGTCTGTGAGCGGGCAGCACTTGCCGGATGTGAGGCAAATGGCACATTGATCTATGAAAAGCATGCGTTCGATGGAATGACGATCGCGATTGCAGAAAGAAATTGGAGTGTGATACTGGATGAAGAATAGAATTTATGTGATTGGAATGGGACCTGGAAAGGAAGAGATGATGACGATGGAGGCACTTCATGCATTGGAGCAGTCGGATGTCATTGTCGGCTATACAGTCTATATTAAGTTGCTGGGTGAGAGGTTTGCGAACAAGACACTTCTTACAACGCCGATGCGGCAGGAGGAGGAACGATGCAGGCTTTGTTTTGAGGAAGCGGGCAAAGGGTATCAGGTTTCTTTAATCTGTAGTGGAGATGCGGGAATCTATGGACTCGCCTCACTGATGTACGAGGTAGGGAAGGAATACCCGGATACGGAAGTGGTTGTGATTCCCGGAATTACAGCGGCAAGCAGCGGAGCAGCTGTACTGGGTGCGCCTTTAAACCATGATTTCTGCGTGATCTCACTGAGTGACCTTCTAACCCCGTGGGAAACGATCAAGAAACGTCTGATTGCTGCGGCGGAGGGCGATTTCGCGATTGCAATCTACAATCCTTCGAGTCACAAGCGTAAGGATTATCTGCAAAAGGCGTGTGATATCCTGCTTACGGTGTTGGAGCCGGAACGCCCGTGCGGGTATGTGGAGAACATCGGACGAGAGGGAACTCGTGCGGTCACATGTACGCTCGGAGAACTGCGGGATGCAGAAGTGAACATGTTTACAACGGTTTTTGTCGGAAATCAGGGGACAGAGATCATAGACAAAAAGCTGGTTACGAAGCGAGGTTATCAAATTGAGAAGAATACTGATTTTTGCAGGGACAACGGAAGGTAGAGAACTTTGTGAATGTCTGGTGAAAGCCAAGATTCATCATACGGTATGTGTAGCAACGGAATACGGAGAAATTGTGTTGCAGCAGAATCCTTTTACGATGATCCATTGTGGAAGAATGGATGAGCGTGAGATGGTTCGTTTCATGCAGGAGGGTGCATATGAGATTGTAGTGGATGCCACGCATCCGTATGCAACGGTAGTGACGCAGAATATAGAAGCGGCAGCCAAACAATGTGGCGTGACGTATCTGCGCCTGTTGCGGGATACCGGTTGTGATAAGATCGCAGATGGAATTGTTCTCTTTGAGGATAATGCGTCCTGCGCAGAGGCTTTACAGAAAATCAAAGGGAACATTCTTCTTACGACAGGAAGCAAGGAACTTGCGGTATACTGTAGGGAGCCGTCTGTTAAGGATCGCCTTTTTGTGCGTGTGCTTCCGGGGATGGAAAGCCTGACACTCTGTCATGAGCAGGGGATTACCGGAAAGCAGATTATTGCGATGCAGGGACCGTTTTCGGTGCAGATGAATGAAGCACTGATCACGCAGTTTCAGATTCGTTGTCTTGTGACGAAGCAAAGCGGTGCAAACGGTGGATATCAGGATAAGGTCAAGGCGGCACAGAACGCAAAGATTCCTATTTTTGTTGTCGGACAAGGGGAACAGACGGTGGGGCTTTCGTTTGAAGAGGTGTGCCGGAAACTGGAAGAAATCTGTGATACCAGGATCCTGCCGGATTCGCAGATGAACATTCTTTTGGCTGGTATTGGAATGGGAGATGGAAAGTCTCTGACGATCGAAGTGCAGCAGACAATTGCAGAAGCGGATTATCTGCTGGGGGCAAGCCGCATGATTGAGGACTATGCACCAATCATCGAGAAGAAGCCGTATTATCTGGCGGAGCAGATCATTCCATATCTGCAGGAGGTGCAGCAGTCGCACGTAAAGTATGGAACGAAGAACGTTGTGATTCTTTTTTCCGGGGACAGTGGATTCTACAGTGGATGCCAGACCTTGTATGATGCGCTTCAGGATGCGTGTGACAAGGGACTGTTGCATGCGAATGTGCAGATACTTCCGGGGATTTCGTCAGTCTCTTATCTGGCTGCAAAGGCTGGCATCAGTTATCAGGATGCAAAGATTCTCAGCATGCATGGCAAAAAGCTTTATAATCTGGCAAGAACCGTGCGTTATGAGAAGAAAACATTTCTGCTTGTCTCGGGAGTTCAGGATGTGATCAGAATCGGGCAGCAGCTGGTGGAAGCGGATCTTAATATGTGTACGGTGATCGCAGGCTATCAGCTGTCCTATCCGGAGGAAGAAATCTTAACGCTTTCGCCGGAGAAATGTTTGTCCTGCGAGAAGAAGGGATTGTATGTTTGTCTGATTTTAAATCCGCAAGCGGGACAGATGCCGGTGACACATGGAATGTCAGATGCTTCGTTTATCAGGGATAAGGTGCCGATGACGAAGGAAGAAGTGCGTGAAGTCAGTATCTGTAAGCTGCATCTGCATGAAGGTGCAGTTGTCTATGATGTCGGAAGCGGAACCGGATCGATCGCGATGGAGATGGCGGCAGTAGATCCGTCTGTCTATGTGTATGCAATTGAGCGAAAGCCGGAGGCAGTCACTCTAATCGAGAAGAACAGACAGCAGCTGGGGCTTCAAAATATAGAGATTGTGGAGGCTAAGGCTCCGGATGGTATGGAGAAGCTTCCGGCGCCGACACATGCCTTTATTGGTGGAAGCGGTGGTAATCTAAAGGAAATTCTGTCTCTTTTGTATCGGAAGAATCCGACCATGCGTGTTGTGATCAATGCAATCAGCATGGAGACGATCTGCGAGATGAGAGAGGTGTTGGAGCAATTTCCAACCGGGCATGAGGAAATCGTGCAGATGCAGGTGAGCAGATCTGCGAAAGTCGGTTCGTATCATCTGATGAAAGCAGAAAATCCTGTGTGGATCTGTGCATTTAATTTTCGTGAAGCAAACGAGGAATGAACATTATGAAGATGAAACGCATCATGCTGGCCGCACCGAAAAGTGGAAGCGGTAAGACGACAATAACGTGCGCGCTTTTACAGGCGCTCATGGATCGTGGTGAATCTGTAATTTCATACAAGTGCGGACCGGATTATATTGATCCGATGTTTCACCGTACGGTGATCGGTGTTTTGTCCCGGAATCTGGATACCTTTTTTACCGGGGAGGAGCAGACGAGAAAATTGTTCTTAAAGGATCGAGGCGAGAATGATTTTGCGGTCATAGAGGGGGTAATGGGACTGTATGACGGACTCGGCGGAATTCGTAAGGAAGGTTCGTCCTATCATCTGGCAGAGGTTACGAAGACACCGATCATACTCGTGGTTGATGTGAAAGGAATGGGGCGATCGATGATTCCATTGATTGCAGGCTTCCTCTCGTATGATAAGGCACATCTGATCAAGGGTGTGATCTTAAACCGGATGTCCGCAATGTATTATGCTACGATGAAACCAATGATCGAGGAAGAACTGCCGATTAAGGTTGTGGGTTATGTGCCGGATATGAAAGACTTTGCGCTGCAAAGCAGACATCTAGGACTAGTAATGCCAGAGGAGATTACCGGAATCCGAGAAGATTTAAAGCGTCTTACCGAAGAAATTACAAAGACGGTATGTGTAGATGAGATTGTAACGATCGCGGAGCATGCGCCAGTGTTAAATGACGTGACTGATATCCAAAAGACAGAGCCTCTGAAAGCGGATGGCGCAGGACAACCGATGATCCGAAAACAGAAAGCAAAGCCGCATATACAAAAGGTTTCGGTCATT
>ERZ840371.1717-NODE-1717-length-21510-cov-10.964950_pt1 | contig 21510 bp, 20 predicted proteins | sample MGYA00519937_ERZ840371 | MGnify/ENA primary metagenome ERZ840371 (study PRJEB31850, sample SAMEA3708873) | human gut metagenome | biome: human gut; feature: human-associated habitat; material: faeces | place: China | collected 2014 ... | reverse complement strand
GCAGCTTGGACTTGTTGCAGCCGTAGCTGGTCAGTGCGAAAGCGGAGATACGGCTGATGTCGATGGAGGTGGAGCCGCCGAGGATAGCGTCCAGAACGTCGTTCTCAGAGCCCAGAACGCCGGAAGCCTGCACATCGATGACGACGGAGCCGCCGGTCAGCTCCTCGACCTTTTCCTTGAAGTGAGAACCGGTCTGGCCGACGATGGTATCCAGCGGGTTGACCTCGGCGTAGACCAGAGTCACCTTCGGGTCGGAAGCAGCAGCTGCGGCATCACCGGCGGGAGCGGTGGAAGCTGCAGCAGAGGTAGCGGTAGAAGCAGCAGTGCTGTTGCTGGAGCCACCGCAGGCGGTCAGTGCCAGAGCAGCGGCGGAAACACCGGCTGCTGCCAGAAAGCTGCGACGAGAAATCTTCTTCATGATAAAATCCTCCTTAGATTTTCCTCATTCAGGGCGGTGCGCTCTGCACGGGTCGCACACCGTCCGTTCATTTACTGTACACACTTTAGCAAAAATTTTAAGTCAGAACAAGGGCTTATGAAAAATGTCCTGTTTTTCAAAAAAATGTGAGAAACACTTTTGTGCAGTTCCTACAATCCATAGCGCAGTTTATTCAGCATACTGCCCAACAAGATGAATACAATGTAATATCTCTTGCACTTTTCAGGCTTCGCGGATGCGCTGGATGAGGCGGCTCTGCTCTTCAAAAGCCGCGTACATAGGCTCAACTGCCGCCCGGAAGCGGGCTTTCTCGGCAGCAGAGAGGGTCGTCACCTCCACGCCCCATTCCCTCATATGCTTCTCGGCGCTGGCCTCCCGCTCCGCCCAGAGGCGGCGTTCGGCCAGAGCGCTCTCCTTTCCGCAGGTGCGGATGATGTCCGGGAAGTGCTCGTCCAGCTCTGCCAGCTTTTCCATCGCAGCCTCGCTGGCCAGCTGCAACTCCGGCACACGGGTGTGCTCATCCTTTAAGAAATAGGGGGCCACCTCGTAGTGGCCCATGGCCTCATAGCTGGGCCAGTTGTTTTCCGCGCCGTCTATCTCGGCGTTGTGCAGGGCTGCATAGACCCGGCTGTAGACCACCTGCGCCGGCTCTGCGCCGAGGTCCAGTATCATCTCGCTCATCATGTCCGACTCCTGCACCCGGAGCGTCAGCCCCGCGAGGTCCGCCAGCGTCTCCACCTTTTCGCGGGTGTAGAAGCTGCGGACACCGGCGTCGAACCACGACAGGCCCACGAGGTCCATCGCGCCGAGGCCGGAGAGGAATTCATCGCCGATCTCACCGTCCAGCACCCGCCACATCTGGGGCGCGTCGGTATAGAGAAAAGGTAGCTGCAATACGCTCAGGGCCGGCAGATACTCGGCCAGCTGGCTCAGAGAGACGCGGGCAAAGTCGATGCCGCCGTACTGCATCTGCTCGATGACGCTCTGTTCGGCCCCCAGCTCCCCGCCGCTGTAGACCACGACTTTGACTCTCCCCTCCGTCCGCTCGGCCACGAGGTCGGCGAAGGCCAGAGCGGCCTGAGTAGTGGGATAATCCTTGGGCTGGTTCTCGGCGTAGCGCAGGATGAGTTCCGGTCCGTTGTACTCTTCCGTCTTGCTGCAGCCCACAGCGCCCAGCGCCGTACAGGCAGCCAGCGTCAGCACACTGCGGCGGGAAATCATCCGCCCGCTCACAGTCCGGCCTCCGGGTCGGCCTTTGCCTTCTGGCCGGCCTGACGGCGGTACTGGGTGGGAGTCATGCCGGTGCGTTTCTTGAACGCCCGGGCGAAGTAGCTGGCGTCCTCATAGCCCACCATCGACGCCACCTCTGCCGAGGAGCGGAAGGGGTCGGCCAGCAATTCCTTTGCCGCGTTGATGCGCAGCTCGGTGAGGCAGTCGAGGAAGTTCATCTTCTGGTACTTCTTGAACTGCGCCGACAGGTAGGCCGGGCTGATGTGCAGGATCTCGCCCACGCTGTCCAGCGACAGATCGAACATATAGTTATCCTCGAGGTAGCGGCGGACGTGGGCCATGACGAGGGCCGTCTGGCTGTTCTCGCCCTCCTCGGGGGCGTCTTCCGCCTCTGCTTCGGTCTCCGTCTGCTCCGGCTGGGGCTGGGCGGCGGCCAGCTCTTCCAGCTTCCGCTCCGTCTCGATCTGCCGCATAGCCCGACGCACCGAGGCTTCCAGCTCGTCGGGGTCCACCGGCTTGAGCAGATAGTCGCAGGCCCCCAGATGCACCGCCTCATGGGCATACTGGAACAGGCTGTAGGCCGTGACGAAGATGACCCGGCAGGAAGGCCGCTGGGCCAGCACGGCGCGGGCAGCATCGAGACCACTCATGCCCGGCATCTCAATATCCATCAGGATGAGGTCTGCGCCCCACAGCACCGCCGTGTCGGCAGCTTTGCGGCCATTTTCCGCCACCTCCAGGACCACATCCCGCTCAAAACGGCGCTGGACCAGCTCTGCAAGCGCCTCCCGCTCCAGCTTTTCGTCATCCGCGATCAACAGGCGTATCATCGTCCAAATCCTCCTCCAAAAGTTCTACAAGGGGCAGGTACATACTGATGGCCGTTCCCCGGCCCGGGTGAGAGCGGATGACCAGCCGCCCCCGTTTATCCAGAAGCCGCAGCCGTGCGGCCACGTTATAGACGCCGATATGCTCCCAGCGCTCCCCGGGCTGGGCCAGCGCGGCTTTCAGCTGGGCCAGCTGTTCGGGCTGGATGCCCACGCCGTTGTCGCAGACGCTGATATAGAGCAGTCCCTTATCCCGCAGCGGGTTGATGCGGATGCGCACCACGCCGCCCTCTTCCTTGGGCGAGATGCCGTGCTTGAAGGCATTCTCCACGATGGGCTGTAAGATGAAGGACGGCACCATCGTCTCCGTCAAATCGAGGGAGTCGGAGATGCGCCACACCATCTTCACCCGGTCGCCGAAGCGGACGTGATAAATGGAGTAATACTCGTCCACGATGCGCACTTCCCGGGCCAGCGGCACCTGCTCGTCGTTGCTCATCAGGCTGTAGCGCAGCAGGTGCGACAGAGCCGTGATGAGGGCCTGCGTGCGGTAGGCTTTTTCCTGTCCGGCGGTCTGTAAAATGACGTTCAGGGTGTTGAAAAGGAAATGGGGGTCGATCTGGCTGCGCAGCTGCTGCAAACGGCTGCGCTCCATCCGGTTCTGTAATTCCAGAGCTTCCGTCTTCTGGCGGTGGAGCTCCCGCTCCATCTCGTTTTTTTCCCGCAGGGTGGTCACCTGCTCGGCCATCGAATGCTTCATGTGGTTGAAGGCTTCGGTCAGCTGGGCCATTTCCGGCTGACGGGACGCAGGCAGGTCGGGCGAGTCGAACTCGCCCCGGGTGACCTCCCGGGAGGCGCCGATCATCTGCTGCACCGGGGTCAGCAGCGTCAGCACCGAGAAGGCCATGACGCAGCCCAGCACAAGGCAGAGCGCCACCACGACGGTCTGCACCCATTTCACCCGGTCGCTGAGGGCCGACACGGTGGTGTAAGTCCCCTGAGCGTCGGTGATGGCCGTGTTCAGCAGCTGCTGGGTATACTGGCGCAGATAGCCGCCGCAGGGTACGATTTTATTATAGTAGAGCTGGGCGGCTTTCGTGTCCTGACCGGCGGCCACCGCTTCTTCCAGCTGGTCCACCAGTGCGGTGTAGCTGTCGTAGGTAGTGGAAACGGCATTGTAAAGCAGATACTGCTCTTCACTCACAGTGCCAAGGTCGCTCTCGATGCGCCAGAGCCATGCGTTGGTGACGGAAAAGGCGCTGTGGAGCTCCTCTGTCAGCGCTTTGGCATCGCCGTACTCCCAGCGGTAATCTTCCATGGCCGAAAGGCTCCGCTCCACGCCGTTCTGAAAGCGGCTGATGGCGTTGAAGTTGCCCATCTGGTCGTCCAGTTCCCGCAGCACGGTGCCGGACTGGTAAAAGCTCAAGAATATCTGCCCCGCCAGCGCCAGAAAAAACGCTGCCAGGCAAAGACTGATCTGCCCTTTCAGGGTCATCCTGCGCCCCACGCACCCATCCTCCTTCTCTGTGATATTCTGCCGCGCATCTTCCGCCTTATCCGGCCTGCCCGCCGTCAGAGCGAAAGCTCCATAAACTTTCTTTTTCGTCCTATTTTAGCACATTTTAGGGCATCTGCGCAATATCATCCTTGATTGTTGGGAAATAATATGGTACTATGACCAAAAAGGAGGGTATTTTTATGTCTCAGCCGATCTCCGTTTCCGTCCAGATGGATGCTGCATCCTTCCACGATTTTGCCGCCTTTGATCTGCTGCGCCACCACAAGGCGTGGCACCGGCCTCTGGTGTTCACGGCCATTTTGCTGGTGTCTGCCGGTGTCTGCCTGTCGCAGGTGGGACAGAAAGACGGCGCAGCCCTGCTCACGGTGGTGCTGGCCGTGGTGGCGCTGGGCGTGCCGGCCGTCTACTTCTGGACGTTCTTCCACTCCCTGAGCCTCCAAATCAAAAAGATGGGCCTGCCCCGCCCCTTCTACCGGTTGCTGCTGGACGACGACGGACTGTCGGTCTGGATGGCCGGCGAGCAGGACAAGCCTGAGGCGAGCCGCAAGTATGCGTGGCACGATATGCATCTGGCCTACCGCACCCCCAACGCCATTTACCTCTATGTCCAGCAGAATCAGGCCTATCTGCTGAACGATAGCCTCGACGCCGCATGGAGCCTGCTGCAAGCCTTCCTCCCGGCAGAGCGCCTGCATGATATGCGATAAGAACGTCAAAAGCCCATCGCGCAGCTGTGCGATGGGCTTTTTTCAACCTCTCAGTCTCGCATTCGCTCGACCGCTCCCCTGATAGGGGAGCCTATGCGGAAAGAGATATTTCAACACAAAAACAGGCAGCGCCGTGGAAAGGAGGAGAAAGCGGCGCTGCCTGTGTATGAGAACTCCTAAACATTTGCGGCTGCTAGGAGGTTGTTGGTAGTCTGTCCGCCGCCGTGGCTATTGCCTCGCATAGGTGGGGGACAGTATTTTTAGGGACGCGGCACCCGCTGCGGGGCTGCGCATGAATCCTGCCTGCATGGCATTTATGGAAAGTCAAAAGCCGGAGATGGGGGATCTCGTTCTTGTCTTCCCGACTGCACCTTTATTGTACCGGATAAAAATGGAGTTTCTTTGAGTTAGTTTTGAACAATCTGCAAACAAGATGTGGAAAGTCTGAGGGCTTTCTTTTCCGTTCTGCTTGACATTCGGCACAGAACGATGTATTGTTAAGTTTATTGTAAAATACCCATGAAATTCCTGCGTTTTTAAGGGGAGGAAACACTATGGCCGCACCGGCACAGCCGCAGCAGAAAAAGACCCTGCTCATGACCGAGGGCAGCATCTGGAAAAGCATCCTGCTCTTCTCGGTGCCGCTCATCCTGGGCAACCTGCTCCAGCAGCTTTACAACACCGCCGACTCCATCATCGTCGGCAACTTTCTGGGCAGCAACGCTCTGGCCGCTGTGGGTTCCAGCGGCTCACCCATCTACCTGCTCATCGGTTTCAGTCAGGGCGTGGCCGTCGGCGCCGGCGTCGTCGTGAGCCAGTACCTCGGCGCAAAAGATAAAAAGGAAACGCGCATCGCCGTCCACACCTCGCTGGCCATCGCGGCCATCCTCGGCCTCATCCTGACGGTGGGCGGCATCGCCGTCAGCCGCAGCCTGCTGGTCTGGATGAACACCCCCGAAGAAGTCCTCGGCGACGCCGTGACTTACATGAAGCTCTACTTCGGCGGCGTGCTGTTCAGCGTCGTCTACAACATGGCCGCCGGCATCCTCAACGCGGCGGGCAACTCCCGCCGCTCGGTCATCTACCTCGCCTGCGCTTCCATCACCAACATCATCCTCGACCTGGTACTCATCGCCGGGCTGAAGATGGGTGTGGCGGGTGCGGCCATCGCCACCGACATCAGCCAGCTCGTCTCCTGTGTGCTGAGCCTCCGCTTTCTGATGAAGGTGGACGCCGACTATAAGGTGGAGCTTTCCGCCATCCGGCCCGATCAGCGGATGACCTCCCGCATCATCCGCATCGGCCTTCCCACCGGCATCCAGAACATGGTCATCTCTTTCTCGAACGTGCTGGTGCAGTCCAGCGTCAACAGCTACGGTGCCGCCGCCATGGCAGGCTTTGCGGCCTATATGAAGATCGACGGCTTCAACATCCTGCCCGTCACCAGTTTCAGCATGGCGGCGACGACCTTCGTGGGCCAGAACTATGGCGCAGGCAACCTCAAACGAGTGAAGAATGGCATGTGGGTCACGCTGGGCATGGGCGTGCTCTACACCCTCTGCACCGGTGCTCTGCTGCTGGCGTTCCAGGATCCCATCATGCACCTGTTCACCTCCGACGAGACGGTGGTAGCCTTCGGGTGCAGCGCCATGCACTACTTCTGCCCCTTCTACTTCCTGCTGGCCATCCTCCACGGCATGGCGGGCGCAGTGCGCGGCACCGGCCGCAGCGTACCGCCGATGGTGGTGCTGCTCATCTCGCTCTGCCTCTTCCGTGTGGTGTGGATCCAGTTCGCCCTCCCCTTCTTTGCGGGCATCGAGGGCGTGTTCGTCCTCTACCCGGTGTCGTGGGCGCTGGGTGCCGTGCTGATGGCCCTCTACGCATGGAAAGGCAGCTGGATGACTTACGAGCATTCCTGACAGGAACCGGGAACCATTCCATTTTTCCATTCGCCTTTTGGGGACGTCTGTGGTATCTTATAGGTAAAAGAACAGCAAACCCGGTATCTCAGGAGGATTCATGCAGACAACAAAACCCGAAACCGCACAGCAGCGCCCCACCGGCGCACGAATGGCCCTGCTGATGCTTCTTTACTTTATCAAAATCGGCGCGTTCACCTTTGGCAGTGGATGGAGCATCATTGCCCAGATGGAACGGGAGTTCGTGGACGAGCGCGGCTGGATGACCAAGAGCGATCTGCTGGAGCTCATCGCCGTGGGCAAGAGCCTGCCCGGCATCATGGTGGCGAACATCACTCTGCTCTTCGGCTATCAGATGGCCGGGGTGCTGGGCGGCATCTGCGCGGCCATCGGCCTGTGCATCCCCGCCGTCGTCACCCTTACCATCGTGACGGCCATCTACGACGCCATTAAAGATAACTACTGGGTCTGGTCGGCCCTCAAGGGCGTCCAGTGCGCCGTGGCCCCCATCATCGGCGGCGCGGCCATCTCCCTCGGCAAAGATGCTCTGACCAGCGCGATGCCCATCATCATCTGTGCCGTCGCCTTTGTGCTCTGTTACTTTACGTCCATCAGCAATCTGACGCTGGTGGTGGCCGGTGTGGTCATCGCGCTGGTCTGGATGGGGGTGAGCGAACATGGCCATGTTTGAGACCCTCGTTCAGCTCTTCGCCGCGTTTGCGAAGATCGGCTTCACCAGCTTCGGCGGCACCTCCATGATCCCCCTCATCATGGATGAAATGTCCTCCCACGGCTGGATGACAGACGCCGATTTGACGAACCTCATCGCCATCGCCGAGATGACACCCGGCTCTCTGGGCGTCAATGCCGCCACCTTTGCAGGCACCAAGACCGCCGGGATGCCGGGCGGCGTCTTCGCGGTCCTGGGCGTCCTCAGCCCCACCCTGACGCTGACGCTTCTGGCGGCGGCGTTCTTCCAGAAGTTCCGCACTAGCAAGGTCATGAGCTACATCATGAAAATCGTCAAGCCTGTCTGCATCGGCATGGTGCTGGGCGTGCTGGTGGGCCTCTGCCGCCAGACCTACATCACCGAAGCAGGCGGCATCAGCCTGCCGGGCATCGCCATCGGCATCCTCTGCTTTGTGCTGCTCCAGAAGTTCAAGCTCAGTGTGCCGAAGGTCATCGGCATCGCGGCGGTGCTGGGGCTGGTGTGCTTCGGGGTGTTTTAACCTCTCAGTCTCGCTCCGCTCTGGCGAAAAGAAAGCCTCCCCTCGACAGGGGAGGTGGCATCGCGCCAGCGATGACGGAGAGGTTTTTATTATTTTACCGCCAGCGGCGACGGCCTTATACTCACTTCTCCGTGGCAGAGCGCCTCGGTGCGGCCCCCTTCCCGCTGCACGATGAGCCGCCCGGCGTCGTCGATGACCACCGCCTTTGCGGCGTAGCTCTCCGTCCCGGTGCAGACCGTGACCCAGTGGCCCGGCACAAAGCACCGGGCGCGGTACTCGTCCAGACAGTCGAAGGCCGGGCAGAGACCCAGCAGTTCCCGGGCGATGGCCCCGGCCAGTGCCGCCCGGCTCACCGGTGCAGGCCCGCCGGGGTAGAGACTGCCCGCGATGGGCCGCAGCTCCTCGGGCCAGTCCTCCGGGCGGGAGGTCAGGTTCAGGCCGATGCCCACCACCAGCCATTCCAGCTGGCCGCTCTCGATGTCGGCCCCGGCTTCCGTCAGGATACCGCAGACCTTCTTGCCGTTATAATAGAGGTCGTTGACCCATTTGATGCCCAAGTCCAGCCCGCAGAGCCGCTTCACAGCCCGGCAGACGGCCACCGCCGCGCTGACGGTGACGGCCTGCGCCTCGGTCATGGGCAGGCCGGGCCGCAGCACCAGCGAGAGATAAATGCCTTTCCCCGCCGGGCTCTCGAACCGCCGCCCCAGCCGGCCCCGGCCCGCCGTCTGCTGACTTGTCAGCACCATCGTGCCGTGGGGCGTACCCTCGAGGGCCAGCGTCTTGGCCGTGCGGTTGGAACTTTCCAGCTTGTCGTAGAGGTAGATGGGGGCGTCGTACTCCCCCACCGCCTCGGCGCAGAAGGGGTCGCCGCCCGCCAGCCGATAGCCCCGCCGGGGGGCGGCTTCCAGCGCATAGCCCTGAGCCGCCAGCGCGGCCGCAGCCTTATGGACAGCAGCGCGGCTCACACCCAGCTGCTGCGCCAGCTGCTGGCCGGAGATGCATTCGCCCTGGGCGGCGGAGAGCGCCGCCAGAAGTGCCTGTTTTGTGGCAGAGGCCATCGTGTTTTCTCCTTTGTGAGGTTTGATAAGGCCATTTTACCACATTTTCAAAATTTTTCCCACGATTTTGCAGGTTTTGGCCCTGCTTGTTCGTATGGATAGACAGAGCGCTCGAAATGCCGGGCAGAAAGGAGGCGGAGAGCAGCCATTGAATGCACTGGAATTTGACAGGCTGGTACAGAAGTACCAGTCCCTCGTCTATACCATCTGCCGTCAGCTGGTGGCAGATGAGGGCTATGCGCAGGATCTGACGCAGGAAACTTTTCTCTCTGCATGGCGGAGCATAGACCGCTGTCCTGCCGGATACGAAAAGCAATGGCTGGCCCGCATCGCCTCCAACAAAGCCAAGGATTACTTACGCAGCGCCTGGGCGCGCCGGGTGAACACCCCCGGCGACGATGTACTTGCACTTGAGGGCGCACCGCCCGGCAGCGAGCCGGAAGCGCAGGTGCTGGAAGCTCTGGGCGAAGAGGAGCTGACGCAGCGCATCCTCGCTCTGCGGGAACCCTACAAGACGCCCTGCTGCCTCATGCTGCTGGAACAGCACACCGCCGCCGAAGCCGCCCGGCTCTGCGGCAGGCCCCAGAAAACAGTGGAGGCGCAGGTCTTCCGGGCAAAAAAGATGCTGGCCGCGCAGCTGAGCGCCGCCGGAAAGGAGGGCTTTTGAGATGGAATTGTTCCGTGAAGACGGCTGTCTGAGCGACGAAGGGCTGCACGCCCTCACCGCCGGGCAGCTGGACGAGCTGGGACGGCTGGAAGCCGCCGAACATCTCTCCTACTGCGACAAATGCACCGACCGTTACACCGCACTTCTGACCGCCGACGCCCTCGCCGACCCGCCCCGGGATGTCCGCCGTACCGTGATGAGCACCATCTGGGTGCGGCTGATGCAGAGCACCTATGGTCGGGCCGCGGTGGCGGGTGTCGCCGCCGTGCTGGCGCTGACCATGTGGCGTACCGGAGCGCTGACCTTCGTCACCGACCACGGCAGCGACCTGCAGGCTCTCCTGCCCACAGTCCAGGTCACCCTGCCGGAAAAACAGCCCCCGAAGATTCTGCCCGAAAAGCTGGGCAGGCCCGTGACTTCCCGCCCCGGCGAGAACATCTATACCCGCGTTTCCTCTGTGCTGGAAAGCCTGCTGAACGCGGCAGAAAACATAAAATCATAAAACAAGGAGATCGTTATGCTGAAAAACGGATTTTTGACCTTCTGCTGCGCGTTTATCCCCGGCGCAGGCCAGATGTATCAGGGTTACATGAAGCGGGGCCTCTCCCTCATCCTCACGGCCTGTCTCATCGGGATGGTGAGCTCACTGCTCGACCCGGTACTGCTCCTGCTGGTGGTGGTGTGGATGTACAGCTTCTTTGACACCTTCAACCTCCGGGCGCAGATCATCGCGGACACCGCGCCGGAGGACGACTACCTTGTCCACTTCGACCCCCGCGACAAGCGGCTGGCCCGGGCTCTGCTGGACAGCCACAAGCTGGTGGGCTGGCTGCTCATCGCCTTCGGTGCGCTCATCGCCTACCAGAACCTCATCATGAACATTTTCGGCGACCTCGTCTACCGCTGGGGCCACTCCTCCCCCATTTTCCGCGCCCTCTATCTCGTCATGGCCAGCCTGCCGGATGTGGTGGTCTGTGTGGTCCTCATCGTCTGCGGCGTCTGGCTGGTGAAAGGCCCCCATCCGGCCAAAAAGCCGGATGCTTCCAAGGATGTCCCCGAGGATGCCGATTTCTGCGAGTATCACGCCGACGAGCCGGACAACGCCGCTCTGCTCTCCTCTCCTGTGGTGAATGAAAACGAGGTGACGGATGATGGAACAGAACACGACGAATAAACCCCTGCGTCGGGTGGGCACCCTGACGCTGGGCGTCTGCCTCATCGCGGCGGGCACGCTCTTCCTGCTGGCCCGCTTCCTGCCCGGCCTGCCGTGGCTGGTCATCTGGCAGGTGCTACCGGCGGCGGGGCTCATCCTGCTGGGGTGCGAGGTACTCTACTACTCGGCCCGGCCCGGCGCATGCCGGTGCGACTTCGGCTCGGTGATGCTCTGCCTGCTGATGATGGGTGGGTGCTTCGGCGTCTCGACCCTTATGCTGCTGGCCCAGATGCTGGGCCGCGGCTGCACCATCCACCTGTGAACACAAGAAAGCCTGTGCAGCCGCCCGGCCCAAAACCATGCGGACGCAAAATCGGCGTAAAACCCCGGCGGCGGCTTTGGGCCGTCTGTAAAAAAGAAGACTTCTGCTGCGCAAAAAGCGCCCCTCCGGTAAAACGGAGAGGCGCTTTTGTATGTTACAGGTCAATTATGCGTTGAACGTTTCCTCGTTCAGCAGACCCTCGCTCTTGGCCACGCAGATGCTGGCGACAGCGTCGCCCACCACGTTCAGGGAGGTGACGAGCATCTCGATGGGGCGGTTGATGGCGAGGATGAGGGAGTAGGCCAGCAGGGCGCTGTCATTCACAAAGCCCGCACCGGACAGGATGGTGAAGAGGATAACGGCTCCTGCGCCGGGGGCGGCAGGCGTACCCACCGAGGCCAGCAGAGCCAGCAGAGCGACCACGACCAGCTGGGCGGGAGTAACGGTGTAACCGGCGCAGCCTGCGATGAAGACAGTGGCCACCACCTGCATGATGGCAGTGCCGTCCATGTTGATGGTCATGCCCAGAGGCAGGACGAAGGAGGCGATGGACTCATCGACGCCGAAATCCTCGGTGCAGACCCTGATGTTCAGGGGAAGAGTGGCTGCGCTGGAAGAGGTGGAGAAGCCGAAAACGGCCACGTTGGCGATCTTCTTAATGAAGGTGAGGGGGTTCTGCTTTGCGCCCAGCGCCACCACCAGAGGATAGGCCACCAGCAGGAAGACGAAGAGCAGGGCCACCGTGACCACCACATACACCAGAGCAGGCTTGAGATAATCAATGCCGTAGATGGCGAAGGTGCGGGTCAGCAGCACGAAGACTGCAAAGGGCGCGAAGTTTGTGACGATGAAGTTCAGGAAGACCACCACCACGTCGTTCACCTCGCCCAGCAGGCGGCGGAGGGTGGCAGTACGGCTCTCACCCAGCACATTCATGCTCAGGCCCACAGCCACCGCGAGGAAGACGGAGGAAAGGACAGCGTTGTTGCTGCCGAAAGCCGTGACGATGTTGGAGGGGATGACATTCAGCACCACGTTCAGGGGGTTGGAACCGGTGGAGCCGGCGGCTTCCGTCAGGCCCTCGATGTGAGCGTTGAAGAGGCCCATGGAATAGGTGGCGTAGCCCACGCATCCGGCCAGTGCCAGCGCCATAAAGGAGCAGAGCAGGAACCAGAAGAGGGTCTTGGCCGAGATGCGGCCCATGGTACGGGTATCGGCAATGCTGCCGATGGCCAGCGCGATGGAGGTGAAGACCATCGGGATGATGACCAGCTACAGTGCTTTGATGAAGAGCTGGCCGATGATGTAGAAGATGCCGAGCGCACGCTCTGCGCCCTCTGCGGTGATGTCCTGGAAGAGCAGGTCGTTGATGGTCTGCCAGATGCCGCTGTTGCCGGAAGCCACGAGCTTTTCGCGTAGCATCATAAAGGCAAAGCCTGCCGCCAGACCGCAAACCAGAGACACTGCCATCTTTCTTGCCAGTGCCGAGCCGCTGTTCTTATTTTTTTCCATACGATTTTCCTCACTTTTGTCCATTTCCCAGTGTGTTTCGTTCACATTCGACCTATCCTACCACGTCAAACTGTTGGATGCAAGGGAAAAATCGGCTTTTCAGGCAATTTTTTCGCAAAAGTACGACATATGAAAATTTAATGTAAAAATTACATTTTGGATAAAAAGGCAAAAAACCTCTCCGTCGCGCCTACGGCGTGACGGAGAGGTTTGATCTTATGTATTGTCTGCGCCCAGCTCTGCGGCTTCCAGCACCTTGATGCCTTCGGCCTCGAACGCGGCGCGCAAAGCCTCGGCAAAGCCGGGACGCGGCACCTTGTTCTTGACGCAGAGGGTGATGATGCCATGCAGGCTGGTGCATTCCAGACCGATGGAAGCGCCGTCTGCCGGCACCCAGGTCTGGAAGTCCTCGATGTACCGGGTCAGCTCCGGGCTGGACGGAGCGAAGGGGTCGCCCAGATAGCTCACCCAGAAGTCCGCCGGGAAGCCGCTGATGTACTCGCCCATCTGGAAGATGCGCTTTTTGATGCTGAGGCTGGCTTTCTGCTGGTAGACCCGGTAGACCCAGCCCATCTGCTCCGCAATACGGAACAGTTTTCGCTCAGCGGAAAGGTTCTCTTTCAGGTCAGCGTCCACGCCCACGGCCACTTCGGCCAGCGGGGCATCTGCCGTCAGCGGCAGCTTGCGCTGGAAGGAGGCCACGCAGTTGTAGAGGGCGTTCGGCGCACCCAGCGCGTCGCGGGCGTCTGTTGAGTAGCTGTAGAGCACCTCGTCCTTGTCCAGATACGCCCGCACCGCCTTACAGAGCAGGGCCGTAAGGGTACTGAAAGGCTTGACGCCGCAGCGGAGGGCGGCGTCCACAAGCCCCGCCTTTTCCAGCCGGATGCGGCAGCAGGTGGGCGTCTCTTCAAAGGTCTGCACCACGGGGCGCTGCATATCGTTGGCCACCTGACTCTCGGGGTACTTTGCAAGGATGTCCTCGATGTCGTAGGCAGGGTCCGTCTCAAGGGTCTGGCCCTCGAAAGCCGTACCGTACTGCAGGTTGCAGTAGAACTGCAGCACCATGGTCAGGAAGGGTGCTATGCCCCGGCCATCGGCCAGAAAGTGGAACCAGTCGAAATAGACGACTTTCCCCTCATAGCTCAGGGCAACAGTAAAGCCGTTCTCGTCCGGAAATTCGGGCTTTGCGCTGCCCTGCCGCACCGGGCAGGGGGCGTCCGACGGCTCGAGGTGGAGCAGCTTTTTCTCCCACACCGGCTTCTGGAAATAGTAGGGAGCCTTTGCCCGGGCCGCATCCAGAGCCTGCTGCAAAAGCGCACCGTCCACGGCATCTTTCAGCGTGACCTGATAGCGGCAGTTGACCATATTTTCGCGGTAATAGTAAACGATACCCTGAAAAACAGAGCGCTGTTCGGCATCCATTCCTTATTCCCCCGCGTGTGCGGCCAGATAGTCGGCCAAATCGCTGACGGTGACGAAGTTGCGCAGCTCCTTTTCGGGGATGCGCAGGCCGAAAGTCTCTTCCAGGTCGGCGACGACGGTCAGGATCTCCATGGACGACAGGTCCAGATCGTCCATCAAGACGCTGTTCTCGTTGACATCATCGGGGGAAATTTCTGCAACATCTTCCAGAATCGCAAGGATCTGGGACACGATCTCGGTTCTTTCCATAGTTTGAATCTTCCTTTCGTAATTCCATTAAAGGCGGCTGCGGCTCTTTTCCAGTATTCCGCAGCCTGCCCGGTTTATTCTTACTTGCGCAGCAGCTTGCCGGTGCCGGTGCGGGGCAGAGGCTCGGTGCTGAACTCCACGGCGCTCATCCGCTTGTAGAGCGGCAGGGTGCGGTTGGTCTCGGTGATGAAGTCGCGGACGGTCTGCTGGTCGGCCTCGCCGCAGTAGATGACGGCACAGATCTTCTTGCCCTTCTCCCTGACGATGCATTCCTTGACGGCCTCGCACTTGGACAGCAGATTTTCCAGTTCTTCGGGGCTGACGTTCTCACCGTTGTCGAGGATGATGATATTCTTCTTGCGTCCGGTGATGTAATAGAAGCCGTCCTCGTCCACACGGGCCAGGTCTCCGGTGTGGAACCAGCCGTCGGCGTCGAGGACTTCTGCGGTGGCCTCGGGGTCCTTGTAATAGCCCAGCATGACGCAGCCGCCGCGGATGCAAATTTCGCCCGTCTCGTCCAGCTTGTACTCGGCGTGGTCGTCGGGCTTGCCCACGGCGCGGATATGCTTTTCGTCCTGCTCGTAGTTGATGATGCCGTCGCCACAGGTCTCGGTCATGCCGTACACCTGAGTGATCATCATGCCCTGCTGTGCCAGCTCGGCCAGCATGGCGCCGTCAAACATGGCAGAGGAGCCGCAGGGGTTCCAGACGCCGTTCAGGCGGGCGCGGCGGCCCCGCTTGACGTCTTTGTAGATGGCCTCCATCAGCATGGGAGCCACAGCGATGGCATCGCTGTGCATCAGGCCGAGGTCGCGGTAGAAGTCGCGGATGTCGGCGGAGAGGTTCAGCGCCCAGCCCTTGCAGGCCCAAACGAAGAGGCAGATGAACGTACCCAGATGGAACAGGGGCAGGATGGCGAAGTTGCTCAGGACGTCGTTTTTGTCCTCGGGCATATGCTCGTGCTTATAGTCCAGCATGGCGTCGCCGAATTTGACCTGGCACTCCACAGTGGTAAAAAAGTTACGCTCCGAGAGCATGACGGCCTTGCTGCGGCCGGTGGTGCCGGAAGTGAACATCAGCACCATCAAATCATCATGGCCCACGCAGTCAACAAGCTCTGCAGGCGCGCTGTCCTTGAAGGCGTCCATCGGGCGGAGTTTATCGCCGTAGGCGGCCTCGATGTCGGGGCGGCAGCCATAGTCGATGCCGTCGTTGACGATGAGGGAAGGCTCGGCAAGGCCCAGCTCATATTCCAGCTCGGACCAGGTCTTTTTCTGGTTGATGGTCACGACGACGGCCCCGGCGAGGATAGCGCCGAAGCTGTTGACACCGTACTCATAGCAGTTGCGGCTCATGATGCCGACACGCTTGCCCTTGATGTCGGGGATATTCTCCTTAAAATAAGTAACGGCCCTGCGGATGTCCTGCACATACTGAGCGTAGGTCTTTTCCACCACAGTCTTGCCATCGGCGGCCACATAGCGGAAAGCCACCCGGTCGGGGTACTGCTTCGCCATGACATCCGTGATGAGCTCATATACAGTATTTATCATTTTTGTCGCTCCTTGCTGTTTTTCTTTATTGCAGCGAAACGCCGGCAGCTGACATATTCTGCCTCAGAGTAATAATACCTGTTTCGACAGAGAAATGCAACTACGCGGCGTATCCTTTTCACCGTTTCTTCTTACTTGTTACTTGCGCAGCAGCTTACCCAGAGCGTTGCGGGGCAGGGGCTCAACGGTGAACTCCACGGCACTGATGCGCTTATACAGCGTCAGGCTGCGGTTCACCTCGGTGACGAAGGCTCTGACCTCTTCCTGCTTATCCTCAGGGCAGTAGATGACGGCACAAATTTTGTGGCCCTTCTCCTTCACGATGCACTCGGTGATGGCCGGGCAGAGAGCCAGCTTCTTTTCCAGCTCTTCGGGGCTGACGTTCTCGCCGCTGGCGAGGATGATAAGGTTCTTCTTGCGGCCGGTGATGTAATAGAAGCCTTCCTCATCCATCCGGGCCAGGTCGCCGGTGTGGAACCAGCCGTCGGCGTCGATGATCTCTGCCGTGGCCTCGGGGTCCTTGTAGTAGCCCAGCATCACGCAGTCGCCCTTGATGCAGATCTCGCCGGTCTCGTCCAGCTTATACTGAACGTGGTCGTCGGGCTTGCCCACGGCACTCATGTGCTTTTCGACCTGCGTGAAGTTCAGGATGCCGTCGCCGAAGGTCTCGGTCATACCGTAGCACTGGTTGACGACGAAGCCGTTCTGGGCCAGCTCCAGCAGCATCTTGGGGTCGAGGGCAGCGGAAGAGCAGCACAGGTCCCACAGGCCGTTCAGACGGCTGACGCGGCCACGCTTCATGTCATTGTAGATGGTCTCCACCAGCATGGGGGCCGAGGCCATGACGTCGCTGTGCATCAGGCCCAGGTCGCGGTAGAAGTCGCGGATGTCGCCGCAGAGGTTCAGAGCCCATCCGGCAGGCGGGTAGGACATAACGCAGACGAAGCAGGCCATGTGGAAGAGAGGCAGCAGGGTCATATGGCTCAGCGGCAGCTTCTGGCCTGCCGGGAGGCGGTTGGTGATCCAGTTCTCTGCCACCTCCGAATAGGTGTGCAGGCTGGCGCACATATTCCGCTCCGAGAGCATGACGCCCTTGCTGCGGCCGGTGGTGCCGGAGGTGAACATCAGCATCATCAAATCATCGTGGCCCACGCAGTTGGTCAGCTCGCCAGGGGCAGTCTCTTTATAGCAGTCCATGGGGCGGAGCTTCGGGCCGTAGGCGGCTTCCAGCTCGGCGCGGCAGCCGTAGTCGATGCCGTCGTTCAGGATGAGGGTAGGCTCCACGAGGCCCAGCTCATATTCCAGCTCCTCCCAGGTCTTTTTCTGGTTCAGAGTCACGAGAACGCCGCCGGCGAGGATGATGCCGTAGGACGCCACGCAGAATTCATAGCAGTTCCGGCTCAGCAGAACGATGCGCTGGCCCTTGATGTCCGGCACTTCGGCCTTGAGATAGGCCACCATCCGGCGGATGTCCTGCGCATACTCGCGATACTTCTTCTCCACGACGGTCTTGCCGTCCTCGGCCACATAGCGAATGGCCACATGATCGGGGAACTCCTGTTCCATGCAGCGGGTCACCATGTCGTATACGCCTGCAGGTACTTTGATGTATTCAGCCATCGGTCTTTCTCCTTTTTTGTCAAATTTTCAGTTCTGTACTTTTTATTTACTTTCCAGAGTCATTCCGAATCTCTGGCAGTTCGAGGAAAACTTTGGCACGACTCCTTATGGCAACAGTATACCGCAAGCAGAGCGTAAACGCAAGATTTAATTGCACAAATATGCAACTTGAGCTTGCGTTCAATTTGTGCAGGCAGATGTAATTCTTTCCTTTTGTTGCGATGTGCGAAAAGCTGTGATACACTTTTTTTCGTCAGGACGAAACTTCGCCCGGAGGTCGAGTCCTTATCAAATTGACAGCAAGCCCAAAAAGCATTATACTGTTTATATCATTTAGCAAAAAAGCTCCCCGCCGAGCTTCATATTTTTATTTATCGCGCCTAAAACACGGCCTTCCGGGGCCTCCGGGACGAATGGCGCACAAGGAGGACCCTTTTCATGGAAGGCACCAAGCCCCGCACTGTAAGCAGCCTTGGCATGTTCGACCTGCTGAAAGGCATCGGAATGCTGGCCATCGTCTTTGCCCACACGGCAGAGCTTTACCCCCTCGGCACCAACGACGTCACCCCTTTCGCGTTCGCGCTGTTCGCTTACCGCGAAGCGCTGATGGCCGCCTTTTTTATTGCCAGCGGCTACGGCTTCCGCAAGCGCTCCATCCACAAATGCATCGAGCAGCAGCTCAAGACCCTGCTCAAGCCTTACCTTTATACTGCACTGGCCACCACGGTGCTCCACGCTTTCATTCACCATGCAGCTTTCGGCTCGTGGGATGCTGCCATCTCAGAATCGGCCAAGGTCTTAGGCGGTTTCCTGTTAGGCCTGCCCCACACGGCCACTTACTTCGGGCAGCAGTTTTTCTCCTGCGGACCCATGTGGTACTTAGTGGCTCTGATGCTGGCGTGGGTGCTTCTGGACGTGCTGCTCGAGATTTTCCCCGAGCGGTACATAACCCCCGCAGTCGTCGGCGTCACCCTGCTTGGCTGGGGCGTCACGCTGGTGTGGGAGGCTCCTTTCTGCATCGCACAGGGCATGGTGTCGCTGCCCTACCTTTACATCGGCTATCTGGCCAAGAAGCGCCGTCTTTTTGAAACTCCCCTTTCTGGCAGAGCCAAAGCTAGACTTATCGCGTCCGCGCTGGGCGTCGTCGCGGGCGTTTTGCTGACCCAGAGCACCGACTGCGTTTCGCTGGGTGAGTGGACGATGGGGCCGCTGAGCATCCTGCTGGATGGCGCAGTGGGCTACGGCATCATCCGGCTCTTTTTGAAATGGCAGCGCCGAGTGGACGGCCCCATCTCCCATGCCATCGAGTGGGTGGGCCGGCGCTCGCTCTTCATCTTCTGCATCCACACTGTGGAGCTGACGGCCATCCCGTGGTATCTGATGGCTGCAAAGTATGCTGACCATCCGGTGCAGGGGATGCTGCTGCAGTTCGTGTTCTCGCTTGTGTCCATCTTCGCCGTCACCGAACTTCTGATGCGCCGCAAAGAGCTTGGCCGGAAGCTTCGGGACGGCAAGCCTGCGGACAAGCCCCGGCAGCGGAGCAAGACCCGCCGCTATGCGGCAAAACACTGAAATTCCTGCGCTTTGGTATCCATCCATTTTGAGGGTAGACTATAGTTACTTTTGATGCATGGGCTTGCAGCGCGGGTTGTACGCCTTGCGATAAATTGGAGGAGGCCCCGGTAATGATGAACGAAACTCCTGAAGCGGCTCTGCGCAGCCGCATTGCGGACCTTGAACAACAGCTCAAACTTGCAGACGAAGGCACTTCGCGGCTGGCCCAGCGCTGCCTTGAGCTGGAAAAGCAGCTGCAGACCTTCTATGCTGCCCACCCCCAGAAAGAGAGGCAGACCGACTCGCCTGCTCTGGTGCAGCCGCTGCTTTACTATGATGCCGGGTTCGGCTTTTCCCAGAAAGACACCGTCAAGGCCCCGGACTACGAATACGACGAGCTGAACGGCATGGTGACAGCGACCTTCGAGCTGCCGGAGGCCGCGTTCAATCTCCGTCTCGACCCCGGTGAACTGCCTTGCTGCATCACCGATTTCGTCTTCTCGGATGACCGCATCCTCTGCCGCCCGGTGAACGGTGTGCCGCTCCATGGCGACGGCATCCTGTTCCTCAACAACGACCCGAATTTCATGCTGGATGGTCTGAACCGTTTCCCCGCCGGGATGAAGCTGGGCGTGAGCTACTGCTACTTCCCGCTGGAGCCGCTGGCTGACGACCCATTGTTCGCCGCCGTTCTCGAGGGCGTACAGTATTTCCAGAAGACCCGCGTCTGCGAGCAGAAGCACCTCGACCAGCTGGAAAAAACTACGGCTGACCAGAAGCAGACCATCGAGGCCCTGCAGAAGAATCTCTCCGAGCTGCATCAGGCCAACGCCGAGCTGAGCGCCCGGAGCAAAGCCTACGAAAGCTCGCTGGAAAACATCCTCTCTTCCAGCAGCTGGAAACTCACGCTGCCCCTGCGCCGCCTGCTGGGGCTGTTCCATCGCAGCCATTGAGCCTGCCTGCGGAGAGGAGGATACGATGTACAGCAGTTATACCACTCTGCAGCGGGCTCAGCTCGCCAAACAGGAATATCTCGACACCCAGGAAGTTTTTCTCGGCGTCTATGCGCCGGGGCGGAACGCCGCCCTGAAAGCTTCCCTGCAGGACCAGCTCCACCGCAAATTTTTATTGACGGACAGCCTCCGCCCCGAAGCCCTCGGCAGCGCCGTCGGTGTGCTTCTGGTCAGGGAAGATCTTTTCCTGATGCCCACGGCCCTTTCCTGCTTTGCGGACGCAATGCGCAGCGGCGCAGACTACGTCACCAGCGACGCCGTCTTCGGCTACTCAGGCGTCACCACCCTCTACCACAGCCAGGGCTTTGCAGCCTGCCCGGGCTGCGCCCTCGTCTCCCGGGAGCTGCTGCGCCGCTGTCAGGCGGAAGCCCGCGACCCGGAAAATCCCGTCGAGCTGCTGACGCTGGCGGCGAAGCTCAGCCGCAGCCACGTCTGCCTCCCGCTGGCGCTGGCCCACTATGAGCGGGACATCTGCGCCGAAGACGTCTGGTCTGTAAAGGGGAAGCGCGTCTTTATCATGAGCCACCTGCTGGACATGACCGGTGCGCCCATCGTGCTGGTGAGCGCCGTGCCGGTGCTGCGCAGCATGGGCTACGAAGTGGTCGTCCTCGGCCCTGAGGACGGCGGCTCCATGCCGCTCTTCCTCGAGGCGGGAGCTACCGTCATCACCCGCAAGGGCTGTGTTCAGTCTCCCCTGCTCTGGGGGCTGGCCCTCTGCGCCGACCTCGTTCTGGCCAACACCGTCGTGGAGGCCCGGGCCGTCCGCGCCCTGAGCGGTGCGCGGGTGCCGGTGCTCTGGTGGCTCCACGATGCCTTTGCAGGCTACCCCCACATCGCCCACCAGATCCCCAGAAAGCTGGGCGAAAATATCCGGCTCTACTCCGTCGGCAGCCACGCCGCCAACGCCATGCACTCGGTGCGGCCGGAGTTCAACATCCGGCCCCTCATCTACGGCCTGCCGGACTACGCCGCCGAGAAGTTCTCCCACTACGATTTGAGCTATGCGGGCGGGCGGCCTCTGTTCGCCACCGTGGGTTCCTTCGAGAACCGGAAAGGCCAGGACATCTTCTGCAAGGCCATCCGACTGCTGCCGCCTGAGACCATGAAGAAGGCATCCTTCCTCTTCGTGGGCAAGGCCGCAGAGGCTGAGATGATGGACGCCGTGCGGAGCTTGACCGCTGACTGCCCTGACAACGTCTTTTACGTCAAGCGGCTCACCCGCGACGAGATCAAGAGCCTGATGGCCCAGTGTACCTGCCTCGTCTGCGCCTCCCGCGACGACCCCATGCCTACTTTCGTCACTGAGGGCCTCATCTTCGGCAAGCCCGCCATCGTGTCGGAGCACACCGGCACCGCCGGGCTCATCACCGAGGGCGTGGACGGTTTCGTCTACGAGGACGACGACCCCGAAAAGCTGGCCGAGCGGCTGGCCTGGGCCATCGAGCACCCGGAAAAGCTGGCTGCCATGCGCCCCGCCTGCCGTGAGCTTTACGAGAGCCATTACTCCAAACAGGCGT
>ERZ840371.1695-NODE-1695-length-21648-cov-6.534942_pt1 | contig 21648 bp, 22 predicted proteins | sample MGYA00519937_ERZ840371 | MGnify/ENA primary metagenome ERZ840371 (study PRJEB31850, sample SAMEA3708873) | human gut metagenome | biome: human gut; feature: human-associated habitat; material: faeces | place: China | collected 2014 ... | reverse complement strand
GACGAACAGCCTCGGTCAGCTGACCGCCTTCCTCATAGCCGACATACCCGGGAGGCGCACCAATCAGACGAGACACGCTGAATTTTTCCATGTATTCGGTCATATCGATACGAACCATGTTCTTTTCATCGTCAAACAGGCATTCTGCCAGTGTTTTTGCCAGCTCTGTCTTACCAACACCGGTAGGACCGAGGAACAGGAACGAACCGATGGGTCTGTTTGCACTCTGGATGCCGGCACGACTTCTCAGAATTGCTTCGGAAACCTTTGTAACGGCTTCCTCCTGCCCGACAACTCTTTCGTGCAGAATATCCTCCAGATGCAACAGCTTATCTCTTTCGCCCTCCATCAGCTTTGCAACAGGAATCCCCGTCCAACGCTCAATGATACGGGCGATTTCTTCTTCTGTTACTTTGTCACGCAGCAGGGTATTTCTGCCACTGTTTTCCTCTGCAAGGTGTTCCTTCTCCTGCAATTCCTTCTGGAGCTGAGGCAGCTTGCCGTATTTCAGCTCTGCCGCCTTATTCAGGTCATATTTTCTTTCTGCCGCTTCGATTTCGGCATTGACATCTTCAATTTCCTCTCTCAGCTTCTGCACAACGCCGATGGCATCCTTTTCATTCTGCCATTTTGCCTGCAAAGCAGAGAAGTTTTCACGCATTTCAGCCAGTTCCTTCTGGATTTCCTGCAAATGCTCCTTAGACAGCTTATCATCCTCTTTTTTCAGTGCCGCTTCTTCGATTTCATGCTGAATGATTTTTCTCTGGATTACATCCAGCTCGGTAGGCATGGAGTCCATTTCGGTACGAATCATCGCGCACGCTTCATCCACCAAGTCAATCGCTTTATCGGGCAGGAATCTATCCGAAATGTATCTGTTGGACAGGGTTGCCGCCGCAATGATTGCCTGATCCTGAATTTTTACGCCATGATAAACCTCATATCTTTCCTTCAGACCACGCAGAATAGCGATGGTATCCTCAACCGTAGGCTCATTGACCATAACCGGCTGGAACCGACGTTCCAGAGCAGGGTCTTTTTCCACATACTGTCTGTATTCATTCAGTGTAGTTGCACCAATACAATGCAGCTCACCTCTTGCCAGCATAGGCTTCAGCAGGTTGCCTGCATCCATTGCGCCGTCCGTTTTGCCTGCACCAACAATCGTATGCAGCTCATCAATAAAGAGGATAATCTTACCTTCGCTCTTTCTAACCTCATTCAGAACGGCTTTCAGTCTCTCCTCAAATTCACCACGGAATTTTGCGCCTGCAATCAGAGAACCCATATCCAGAGAGAAGATGGTTTTATCCTTCAGGCTGTTGGGTACATCCTCTTTCACGATACGCTGTGCCAAACCTTCTGCAATGGCGGTTTTGCCGACACCGGGTTCACCAATCAGAACAGGGTTGTTTTTCGTCTTTCTGGACAGAATACGGATGACGTTTCTGATTTCATCGTCACGCCCAATCACAGGATCAAGCTTTTTGCTTCTTGCCTTTTCCACCAGGTCTGTGCCGTATTTCTTCAAAGCATCATAGGTTGCTTCGGGAGAATCACTGGTTACTCTGGTGTTGCCACGAACGGTTGCCAGAATTTTCATAAAGCCGTCTCTGTCCACGTTGTACTGACGGAACAGCTCCTTCAAAGCGGCATTGGGTGCATTGACCATTGCCATAAAGATATGCTCTACGGAAACATATTCGTCCGTCATATTTTCTGCCAGCTTTTCTGCCGCGGTCAGTGCTTTTTCCAGATCAACCGCAACTCTTGTTTCGCCGCCGCTGACACGAGGCAGCCGTTTTACCTCATTCTCCACTGCCTGCGTCAAGCCGTTGACATTGATATTCATCTTCTGCAGCAGTCCCGGAATCAAGCCATCCTCCTGCTGGAGCAAAGCCAACAGCAAATGCTGCTGATCCAACTGCGGATTCCCATATTCAACTGCATTCGACTGGGCGTTTTGAATGGCCTCCAAAGATTTTTGTGTAAATTTCTGTAAGTTCATAACCATTCCACCTTTCAAATGTTTTTTACAAATTCAGGTGATGGGGGATAGCTCCATTCGGGTATCTCCTTATCACAAGACCTATTATATACTGTTAGCACTCGCTTGTAAAGAGTGCTAACAAAAGTTTTTTGTAAATTTTTTGTGACGAAAGCATGAACCGTTTAGACATATTTTCCCAGTCAATCTCCGATATCCATAAAATAAGAGGAAACTTTTTGCATTTTTTCGCGTCTGAATAGGTGGAAGAAAAGAAGAAATCACAATAAAAGGAGGCAAAAAGATGAAAAAGCTGCTGACATTGCTGCTTGCCGTTACCTGTGTATGCGGCTGTTCGCAAACGAAAAATCCCACAAATGAATCAAAAACAGCACGCATCCCCATGGTCATGGTGGATGGAGAACTCTACATGGATACCGGCTATGACAGCACCATAGAAGGACGCTGCGGCGTAATGGATGGCGAAATTACGTCCACAGTCGATGGAACGGAACGCCCCATCAAGGATAACCAGTCCAACTTCGGAAAAGACATTGGCTATCAGTACGGTACAACAGAAGGCACGATTGAAATCTATCAGAATGAAAAATGGCGGATTTTCGCTACTGAGGATGTCCGAGAGCAAATCCAGTCCGAACACAAAAACGATATCATCCAGACAGAATAAACATAGAAAAAGCCCTTTTACTTTTATGTAAAAAGGCTTTTTCGCTTCAATAAATAGCCGCCGGAGCTTCTCTGTTTAGACCTTACACCCTTGCAAGCAATCTTTCCCCCTTATATATAACATATAAAAGACCTCCTACTTTTATTTTTCTTCCTTTTGCGTTTGCGGCTTCATACCCCAAAATACAACATTCATCAGAATAACAATCCCGATTACCACAGCCATGGATACCCAAAAGCCGATATTCAAGCCAAGCCATTCACAGTCTCCGAAAAGCGATACCCAGATTTCTTTCCAATTCATCATTTCCTACACCTCCTATAAAAGCTCGCCATAATGACGAACATAGGCCTTTTTCAAGCTGGTTGCCAATATCATATACAGCAGAATACAGGGAATCAAATATGCAAAATATGCGGCAGGCAAAGCCACAAACCCAAGCACCCTTCCGAATGCCGTGAAGGGAATCACTGTCAAAACGGCAATGCCTGTCATGGTCAGAAGTGTCACAGAGGCAGAGGCACGGCTTTGCAAAAACGGCAGCTTGGGGGTACGAATCATGTGAATAACCAGTGTTTGGCTCCACATGGATTCCACAAACCACCCTGCCTGGAACAGCCCGATATACCGCGCCTGCATTGCCGCAAGCTCTGCGCCGCTATAGTGCGCCGCCAAGTCATTGAACAAAATCCCCTTCGAGATAAACAGCGGGCAGAACACAAAATACATAAAAATGTAGGTTGTAAAATCAAAGATGGAGCTGGTAGGCCCAATCCAAATCATAAAGCTACCCACACTGGAGGCATCCCATTTTCTCGGCTTTGCGATAAATTCCTCATCCACATTATCCCAAGGGATTGCTGTGCAGGATAAATCATAAATCAAATTCAGGAAAATCAAATGCACGCTCATCATCGGCAGGAAGGGCAGCAGTGCAGATGCCGCCAATACCGAAAACATATTGCCGAAATTGGAAGATGCTGTCATTTTGATATACTTCATCATATTCGCATAGGTTTTGCGCCCCTCGATGATTCCCTGCTCCAAAACCATCAAATCCTTTTCCAAAAGAATGATATCTGCCGATTCCTTTGCCACATCAACCGCAGTATCTACAGAAATGCCGATATCCGCAGACTTCATAGCGGCGGCATCATTGATGCCATCCCCCATAAAGCCAACCGTATGCCCGTTTCCCCGCAGAACCGAAACCACGCGGGATTTCTGGTCGGGTGTCAGCTTTGCAAAAACATCCGTTGTCTCTGCCGCTCTTGCAAGGGCTTCATCCGTCATGCCGTCCAAATCAGAGCCAAGGAGCATATTGCGTACCTCAAGCCCCACCTGCTTACAAATGGTGCGTGTTACCTTATCATTATCGCCCGTCAAAATTTTTGTTGTCACGCCATGCGCCTGCAATGCGCGAATGGCATCTGCCGTGGATTCCTTCGGAGGATCTAAGAAGGCAAGATATCCAATCAGCACCATATCACACTCATCCTTCACGCCAAAGGCACCAACGGGAGAGGGATTGCTTTTCTGTGCGATCGCAAGCACACGGAAGCCCTTTTCATTCAGCTCATCCACTGTTTTCAAAATCCGCCGGCGAACCTCCTTCGTAAGAGGATGCACACCGCCGTCGCACTCTGCATAGGCACAAATGGAGAGCATTTCCTCCACAGCCCCTTTGGTTACCATCTGCGTCTTTCCGTTTTTATCCTGCACCACGGTTGTCAAGCGGCGGCGTGTGAAATCAAAGGGGATTTCATCCACCTTCACGTAGTTTTCGGACAAATCCAGTAATCTGGAATCGGTCTCCTCTGCCTCCTCCGTTTTATGAATAATCGCCACATCCATCAGGTTTTTATAGCCTGTCTGGAAATAACTGTTTAAATAGGCATGGCGCAGCACTCTTGTATCATCCTCGCCGTTTACATTCAAATGGTATTCCAAAACAACTCTATCCTGCGTGAGTGTCCCTGTTTTGTCGGTGCAAAGAATATCCATCGCACCAAAATTCTGAATCGAATTGAGATTCTTCACAATAGTCTGCTTTTTGCTCATCGAAACCGCACCTTTGGCAAGGCAGGTTGTCACAATCATGGGCAGCATTTCCGGTGTTAAGCCGACAGCAATCGAGATGCCAAACAAAAAGGCATTCAGCCAGTCCCCCTTCGTAATCCCGTTGATAAAGAAAACAAGAGGCACCATGACAAGCATAAACCGAATCAACACCCACGAAACCGCATTGACCCCCTTGGTAAAGCTCGTCTCCACAGCCTCCCCTGCAATCGCAGATGCCATAGAGCCAAACAGCGTAGCGTCTCCGGTGCTGACAACAACCGCAGCTGCACTGCCCGAAATCACGTTGCTTCCCATGAATGCAATATTGGTGTAATCGGTTATACTCTCCTTCTGCACACTTCTGCTCGGTGTTTTTTCGATAGGCTCACTTTCGCCCGTCAAGCTGGATTGGCTGATGAATAAGTCCTTCGCCTCTAAAATGCGGACATCCGCAGGAATCATATCCCCTGCCGCCAAATGCACAATGTCGCCCACAACCAAATCGTCCATCGGAATTTCTATCTTTTCCTGCTCTCTGCGAGTGACGGTACAGGTCGTTGTTATCATTGCCAGCAGCTTTTCCGCTGCATTGCCGCTTCTGGATTCCTGCACAAAGCGCAGTGTGCCGGAAATGATAACCATTGTCGAAATGATGACTACGGTTAAGGGGTCAAAATCCTCCGGCGCGCTCCCCAAAAGTGCAAAATAAGGGAACACCATATCCGTCATAGTGGATACCACAGCCAGACAGAACAAAATCGCCGTAAATGGATTGATAAAAGCACCTGCCAGACGTTTCGCCAGAGATTGCTCTTTCTCATGTGTCACTTTATTTGAGCCGTACTTGGTGCGGCTGACCGCCACTGCCTCTGCATCCAGTCCCCGCAGGGTGGTATGCAGGCTTTTCAAAACCTCCTGCACAGGATTGGCAGCCGCAAATTGAATACGCTGGTTCTGCTCATCCCGCAGCACTGCCTTTTCCACCGTCTGCCGCACAGCCATGCGGTTTTCTTTCTTGTTCATTTCTCATACCTCCTTTTTCTGCGATTATTTTCTGTAATACCGATTGCTTTTTTCGATATACCAAACATCAAAGCCTGCCACAATGAACCATGCAATCATGGCAATCGCAAACCAATGGCTTGTAGGTACCATTTCTCTCGGTGCCTTTCACAGAATACAAAAATCGCAAGGAAAATCACATGATTAAAACCTTGCGATTTCCTTGCGATTTAGCAAGAATTTTGGCGGACAAAAATATGCCCGCCAAATTTGTTACACCCGATCATTAAATTTATAGCCAATGCCCCAAATCGTCAGAATATATTTCGGCTCATCCGGATTGGGTTCGATTTTCTTTCGCAGCTTTCGGATGAACGCCATGATATTGCTATCATCCAAAAGATAATTTTCAGACCAAACCGCTTTATAGATTTGCTCCTTTGTAAAAACCTCTCCTCTGTTTTGTGCAAGAAAATAGAGGATTTCAAACTCCTTCGGCGTAAGAGAAACCTCCGCTCCCTGCATCCTCACTCTCCTGCTCTTCGGATAAATTTCCAGCGCACCGATTCGTATTTCATCGGAGGGCGGGAGAGAGGACTCCGCCTCCTTCGAGGTACTCAAAAGCAGTGACGTTGCCTCTCCGCTGAGCATATCATGTATGCCCGAAAGCAAATCCTCCGCATCTGTTCGAAGAATTTCTGTTTCTCATGCTCGGTATTCTCCCGCATCTCTTCCATATACTTACGAACCAGGTCTTTATCTTCTTTTTCACGACGGATTCCTCCTTTCAAATCAGCTCATGATATTTCTTCTGATAAAAGGCCTTAACCACCGTTGTCAGAAGCATATACAGCAATGCCACAATCAACAAAAATATGAAATACCAAAATGGCAAATGCGTCAGGCCAAAAAATGCCGCCCCCTTGGTAAAGGTAATTGCGGTAAAAGCAATGATACCCGCAAGGGTAATGCAAATCACCGGTGCAGATGGTCTGCTTTGCACAAAGGGAATCTTTCGTGTGCGCAGGAAATGCAGAATCAATACCTGTGTCCACATGGACTCCAAAAACCACCCCGTCTGGAACAGGGATATATATTGCAGCTGCATTACAGAATCGGTAAGACTTTGATACGTCACTCCGCCGCACAGCATCGGGCAAAGCATATAATACAAAAACAAAAACGTCACGATATCAAACAAAGAGCTGATTGGCCCAAAGGAAAGCATAAACCGCCCCAATGTCCTCCCGGACCAATCCCTTGGAGAAAGAGTTTCCTCCTCATCCACATTATCCCAAGGCAGAATGATACACAGCACATCATACAGCAGATTCAACAGCAAAATCTGCAAGGAGGTCATTGGCAAAAACGGCAAAAACGCACTGGCACACACAATGGAAAAGATGTTGCCGAAATTCGAGCTTGCTGTAATTTTAATATATTTGAGCATATTGGTAAAAGTTTTTCGCCCCTCCAAAATGCCCTGCTCCAGCACGCCCAAATCCTTTTGCAGCAGCACCACATCCGCCGCATCCTTCGCCGCATCCACAGCCGTATCCACCGAAATGCCCACATTTGCCTCGCAAAGTGCAGGAATATCGTTAATGCCGTCCCCCAAAAATCCGACAGTATGCCCATTTTGGCTCAAGGCGGAAACCAGACGCACCTTTTGCCCCGGTGTCAGCTCCGCAAAAACATGGATTTTTTCAACGGCTGCGCCAAGCGCCGCATCCGTCATCTCATCCATCTGCACACCTGTCAGCACCGTTTCGGAAGGAATCCCCACCCTGCGGCAGACGGAAACTGCCACATCTGCTTGGTCTCCCGTCAGAATCTTCGGGGTAACCTTCAGCCTTTTGAGCGCCTCCACAGAGGTTTTTGCGGTTTTCTTCGGTGCATCAAAAAAGGCAAGATAGCCCATCAAAATCATGCTTTGTTCATCCTCCGGCAAAATCCGGTTTTGCTTTTCTATCCTCTTTCGTGCAACAGCAATCACCTTCATCCCATCCTGCAGCATTTCATCCACCACAGAGGCCACACTTCGCATTTTGTCCTCATCCATCGGCAAAACGGCATCCCGATATTCCACAAAACCGCAGCGCGCCACAACATGCGCAATATCCCCCTTGATAATGAGCTGCCCTGCTCCGTCTGCCTCCGTCACAAGCGTGCTGACAAATTTACGGGCATAATCAAATGGAATCTCGTCCGTTTTTTGATACTGCGCAAGCAATCTTGTATAATACGCACTGCGCCCCGGCATTGTCTGGCACGCAAGAATGGCATTATCAATGGGATTGCAGACACCCGAATGATACATGCTATTCAAAAAAGCAAAATCTAGCACCCTTGTGCTTTCGTTCCCCAGCACATCCATGTAGTATTCCAGCAAAATGCTCTCATTCGTCAGCGTTCCCGTTTTATCCATACAAAGCACATCCATACTGCCAAAGCCCTGCATGGCGTTGATATCCTTGATGATGGTCTGCTTACGGCTCATGCTCAGGCTGCCCCTCGCAAGGCAGGCGGTAATTACCATCGGCAGCATTTCCGGCATCAGCCCTACCGCAACGGAAAGCGCAAACGCAAAGGATTCCAACCATTTTCCGCCCGTCAGCCTTAACAGCACAAACACAATGGGAATCAGCACCACAATAAAGCGAAGCATTACCCATGCAATCGAATTGGCACCCTTTTGGAACGACTGCTTCTCCTCTGCATCCGATTTTTCAAAGCTGCCGTATAACGTATCCTTCCCAACCGCAAGCACAATTCCCTCGCCCTTGCCGCCGATAACCGTTGTTGCCATAAAGGCAAGATTTTCAAGCTGTGTCAGCGTTTCCGTACTGCCATAGCTGAGGGTATTGCAATTTTTTTCCAGAATCGCACTTTCGCCCGTGATGGCAGCCTGCGAAATAAATAAATCACTGACCTTCGTCAAACGGATATCCGCAGGCACGCGGTCTCCCGCCGAAAGCAGAACAATATCCCCGACCACCAATTCTTCCGCCGATATTTCCTGCAGATCTCCCGCTCGCCGAACTGTAATGCTTTCGTGAATCAGCCGTTCCAGCTGCTGCGCCGCATTCTTCGCCCGCAGCTCCTGAATCAGACGGATTACACCGCTCGTCAAAATCATGGAGAAAATGATGATAGCAGTGGTGGCGTTTCTGGCAAAATTAGAGGCAAGCACAACATCGGTTGCCAAGGAAATCATCCCAAGCACAAAAAGAATAATATGAAACGGGTTGATAAAGGCACGACGCAAGCAGCGCAGCATGGTATCCTTCTTCCTTTTTGCAAAGCTGTTTTCGCCGTATCTCCGGCGCATGCCATCCACCTGTTCGGGAAACAGTCCCTGCGGGGAAGCCCCAATCTCTTTATAAATTTCCGATATTTCACGATAAGCGTATTTTTTGATACAACAATCAATCAAGGTTGTTTTTGACACGAAATAGCTCCTCCTTTGCGATACATATATTGCTATTTTAACATCATTCGCAAAAAACGCCACGCTTATATTCTTGCTTTTTTCTTGCATTTACACAAAACAGCCCTTTGCCCTCCTGTATACGCAATTTTTCAAACAACAAAGACAGCTGTAATTTTTTCGTCAGCTGCCTTTGTTTCGTTCAGATATTTAATTATAAGCCCTTCTCTGATAGCAAATTATAGTGCAGCATACAGAGCATTTTCTTGTCACCACTTTTTGAATCATCCTTCGGAAAGCAGAGCACACCATCAGCCTTATCTCTCGATCGCAGCATTCGCAAGCCTACAATACTTTATTCCGTTTTTCTCATAAATCTCGAAGGTTCCTGTGACTGTTATCTCTGCGTTTAGCTCCGGATAATCGTCCGGATAGGTGTACTCCTCGGTCGGAATAAAATCCAATCCCTGTGAACAGCAAGCCATCGCATCGGCAATGATGCAGGCAAAATATTGCTCCTTTGTTTCGGGGTCCTCGTAATATGCAAAAGCACCCTTCATTTTAACCGTTTTCCCAATGTAGTCATCAGGGGTGTATAGCATATTGTAAACCTCAGAATAGACCATCGTGCTGCTGAGCTTTGTCAGATCAACATCAATGCCGTCTGTGCTTTGCACAGACTCAGAGGCAGCAGGCGCAGACACCGATTCCTTTTCCATCGGTTGATTTTGTGAAGCAGAGGCATTCGGTGTCTGATTATCGGCTGTCTCTTTATCCTCCTCACCTCCGCAGGCGACAAGAGAGCAAAGCATTAGGGCAATCAGTACTACGCAAAACAGATTTTTCATTTTCTCACACCTCCGATAGCCGTACCTGCCAGCCACGATAGAGCGAAAGCGACAATCTGAACAGCAACGATTGTCGAGCCTACCGGTGTTCCGGCGAGGATAGATGCCAGAATACCAATCAGCGAACACAACACCGACAAAACTACGGCGCAGATCGTCACGCTGCGGAAGCTCTTGAACATCCGCATAGCGGACAATGCCGGGAAAATTACCAGTGCGGAGATGAGCAGAGAGCCGACAAGGTTCATTGCCAGCACGATGATGATGGCAACAACGATGGCAATCAGCAGATTGTAAAGCCCTGCCTTTGTGCCGGTTGCCCTTGCAAAGTCCTCATCAAAGGTCACAGCGAAGATTTTATTGTAAAACAGGATAAACACCACCACAACCAGCACCGACATTCCAACGCAAAGCCACACTTCTACGGGAGACAGCGTCAGGATGGAGGTGGAGCCAAACAGCGTACTGCACACATCGCCCGAAAGGTTGGATGAGGTGGAGAAAATATTCATCACCAGATAGCCGATGGCAAGCGCTCCCACCGAAATCATGGCAATCGCCGCATCGCCCTTGATTTTCGCGTTCTGCCCTGTACGCAAAAGCAGCACGGCGCTGCTGATCGTAATGACCATTACCAGCGGCATTTCATTTGTGATTTGCAGCACGGCGGCAATCGCCATTGCACCAAATGCCACATGGGAAAGCCCGTCACCGATGAAGGAGAACCGTTTCAGCACCAGCGTCACGCCCAGCAAAGATGAGCATAGCGCAATCAGCACGCCGACTACCAGCGCATAGCGGACAAAGGGATATGTCCAATAGAGAGTCAGCTTTTCCAAAATAGCGGTCATTGGGCATCACCCCCCTTCTCTGCGGCAAACAGCCGCCCCTGCGGGCTTCTGAGATATTCCGCTTTTGTTCCGAAAAAAACGGTGTCTCCAATATGCAGAAGATGGCTGGCATATTGAACTGCGGCAGTAATATCGTGCGAAATCATAATTACCGTAATGCCATCGTTTCGGTTAAGCTCTTCGATAAGCGCATACATTTCCGCTGTCACCTTAGGATCAAGCCCGGAAACAGGCTCGTCGAGAAGCAACATTTTTCGAGTGGCACACAGCGCACGAGCAAGCAGAACCCTCTGCTGCTGTCCGCCGGACAACTCCCGATAGCAGCGTTTTGCAAGCTGCGCAAGCTGCATCCTGTCCATAGCCGCCGCCGCAAGCTGCTTTTCTTCTTTGCTATAAAAAGGACGGCTGCCACAGCGTCCCTGACACCCGGAGAGAACGATTTCTCTCACGGCTGCCGGGAAGTCCTTCTGGACAACGGTCTGCTGCGGCAGATAGCCGATCTCATTTTTTCTCAGCCCGTCGCCCGTCAAAATTCTGCCGCTGATGGGCGGCTGCAAGCCAAGGATCGTTTTCATAAGGGTACTCTTGCCGGAGCCGTTTTCTCCTACGATGCAGAGGTAGTCGCCCGCAAAGGCCTCAAAATCAAGGCCTTGCAGAACGGGCTTCCCATCGTAGCCGACGCAGAGCTTTTGACAGGTGAGCTGAGCCATCATCCTACCCCCTTAACCCAGTGCCTCTTTCAGCACAGAAAGGTTCTGCTCCATGACAGAGAGGTAAGTTGTGCCATTTGCCACATCCTCAGAGGTGGTGGACTGCATGGAGTCCATGGTCAGCACCTTCTGGTTCTTTGCGGCGGTGTTCCGGACGATGGTTTCCGCAAGCTCGTGGTTCTTGCCCTCAATGGTCAGCACGCAGGGCAGCTTCAGCTCGTCCACCTTCTTTGCAAGGAACGAAACGGTTTCAAAGCTGGCCTCGCTCTCGGCGGAGCAGCCCGCAAAGGCAGCATAGTAGCTCAGACCATAGTCATCTACCAGATAGCGGAATGGGAAGCGGTCGCCGAACAGGACAGTCTTGCGCGCCGCGCTGTCCACGGCGGATTGGTACGCGCCATCCAGCACGGAAAGCTTTTCGATATAGGCGGAGGCGTTGGCGGCGTAGGTATCCTTGTTATCGGGATCAAGTTCCTGCAAGGCATCGGCAATCGCGCCGACCAGCGTTTTGGCGTTCTTCAAAGACAGCCAGACGTGCTCGTCCTTTTCCTTCCCATGGTCGTGGCCGTGGCCCTCCATGTGCTCGCAGAGTTCCTCACCGGTCATGTCAGCCGGGAAGAAGGTTGGCCACGACTTTTCCGGATCAACGATGGCGTCAAAGCTCTCGTTGCTCATCCGGATGTGGAAATGCTCGGGCGCAGCTGATTCGATCATGTGGTCGTTGAATTCGATGCAGACCGGTGCGCCGGAGGTTCTGTCTACCGCTTCAAAGCGATACATGGCCGCCTTGGTGCCGGTAGACCAGTTCTGAATGTAATAGCCGATATACTTGTAGTCAGTGCCGGCCTTTTTGCCATTCTCATAGGTGAAGGTAATGTGGTCGTCTGCAATGTCAATATTGGTAATGTCCGTTTTGTAGCCGTTCTGATAGTAGGTCTTATACTCGTCGGCGGTCATCTCGCCTTCCTCTGCCATCGCTGCAAAGGCATCGTCCAGCGTTCCATCCAGCGCAAAGGGGTAGGCAGACTGCCAACTGCCCGCCCAGTCGGACAGGCTTCTGTCCTGAACCTCATGATCTTCAAAGGTGGAAACCTCCTTGCTGTGGTCATGGGCGTGCTCTGCTTCCTGCATCCCCTCAACGCTTTCTTCTGTTTTCACGGAATCACCCAGCACCTCCAGCAGGTTGATGACCTTCACATTCTTGTTGGCAGCATTTTTCAGGACGCTCTCCACCCAGCCGTCGGACTCGCCGCCCACATAGAGAAACAGGTCGCAGTCGGAAATCTTGACGATGTCATCCGCCGTGGGCTGGTAGCTGTGCAGGTCAACGCCGCTGTTCAGCAGCATGGTCAGATCGGTGCTCCCGGCCTTGTCGCCGAGAATTTCTCTGACCCAGTCGTATTCGGGGAAAATGGTGGTGACGACGCTCAGTTTGTTGGAATCGCTCTCCCCCTTCTCTACGGCGTTCTTTTTGCCGCAGCCGGCAAGCAGGCCGACCACCATGGTCAGCGCAAGAAAGATGGTAAAAATTTTCTTCATCATACAGATAAAACCTCCGAATTTTTGAAAAATAGGCGCAAAAATACAAGGGCAGCGGCAAAACCGCAAGAGCCTATCCGAAAACGGATAGACTTCGCCCTTGTAAAAGTCCTGTTTTTAATTCGAAAGCTTTACCTTGAGAGAAACAAGTGTCAGCGTGCCGATCATCTCTGTGCAGGGCAGAACCGCCCTGCACATGGTATATGTAAACGCGGCGGAGATCGCCGCGGCAGCACCGGCAAGCCCCAGAGATTTCAGCAGATTCTCGCAGACACCGATCTGATGGCAGATGGCGCAGTCGTCGCCGGAGCAGTCATGATCGGCTTCGACCGCAAGATAGATTGCAGAGGACAGCATGACAACGGCCAGCACGGCCGCCAGCAGGCGCGTCATAAAACAAAGCTTCTTTGTCATGGTCTGTCCTCCCTTCTGTTTGTTATTTTCCCTTGCAGTCCGAGCAGGTTCCATAGAGGATCGTGTCGGCTGCGTCCAGCGTGAATTGCTCGCTCTGCGCCAAGTGCTTTGCAAACAGTGCGGCGTTGCTGTCGGCCATGTGGAAGGTTTTGCCGCACTTCACACAGCTCATGTGCAGCGCGCCCTTGCAGCCCTTGGCGTCAAGATACTGATAAAACGCTTCGTGCGACCCGCTTTTTGCGCTGCGGCGCACCTTTTCCTCCGCCTCCAACTGTGCAAGGTTTCGATACACGGCGCTGAGGCTGATTTGTTTCTCTGCCAGCGCGTCCGCCATCTGGCGTGCAGTCAGCAGTTCGTCCGGGTGCTCCCCTAAAAAAGCAAGCAAGGCTCTTCGCTGTTTTGTATTATAGCCTGACATCAGCCGCCCTCCAATATGCGAATCATTCGCAGATATTATAGCATCATTTTCCATTTTGTCAATATCATCCCGCGATACCGGCGTCTTTCCGACAGTTCAAGATCCGTCAGCGTCAAAGAAAACAGCGTCACATCAAAGGCTTCGAACCGATGGGCGCTTACGCGGTCAAAGCAGTCTGCGTCCCACGGCATCCTTCACCGGCTCCAGTTCTTTTTCCATCGTACAGGATAGATCCCATAGCAGCTGACATTCCTCGTCATCCTCTGTGGTCAAGCTGCCTAATTCATCCCACCGCAGAATGATTCGATACAGCGTCAGAGCCTCCTACTCCGTGAGTCTTAATTCCACAAGAGACGCCTCTCTCAGTTGCTTTTCAACGGGAAATCAGCGGTAAGCGATAGCTTGCTGTAGCTCTGTAATTATTGTAGCCGAACTGAGCGACTGTTTTTATTGCCTGGCTAGTAGAGTTTTTCTATATTCTTGCGCTTAAAATATCCGAATTGTTGCCACCTTATGGTACAGTTGATTGTATCTCAACGTTGATGGAAGGCTTCATTTGGTGGGATATTATGGCCCCATTGCGTTGCGAAGCGACACCGTTTATCACCCTTGTCCATTCTACCATATCTATCAGAAAAAGCCCAGCTCCAGCCGGACTTTTTCGACAGACTGAGCGGGAGACCCACTATGGGGCTGCCGCTTTTTCTTTTTTTTACGCATTCCAACAGAGGTTCTCGATTTCATCCTCGGTCAGGCCGATGGTTCCATCCAGCATTTTGTTCATAAACTCGACCTGCTCTTCTTCAGAGAGGTCATCCGCATATTCCAGAATGTTGCTGATGATTCTGCCCGCGGCACCGTCGACGGAAAAATTCTCAAGAATCCAGTTGAAAGCGTCTTCTCTTGTTTTCTGTTTTTTCATGGTTCTTCCTCCTGATTTGCTGACTCAGTTTGTATAGGATAACATGTCCGCGTCTAAATCGCAAGTCCGCGTTTTACACCGGAACTTCCGGCGTAGCCTCGCCCACCTTCCAACGGATGGTATCCAGCCCGTCGTGAATGATGATTTCGTCGTCCGTGATGGTCACGTCGTGCTCGTCATCCTCCACATCCGGACGTCCGCAGATGTCCTTGTGCTGCTTCGCTCAGTATCCATGCAAAGACCTTGTCTACTGTTTCCTCTGTAAAGCGATGCCGGAAGTTATAGCTCACCGTGGAAAAATGCGGCGTTTCCTCCTGCAAGGGATAACCGAGAAACCAGCGATAGCAATTGTTTGCGCTGACTTCTTCCGCAGTCCGCCGCAGTGAGGGAAGGCCGTACAGATGCTGGATCAGCACCATCTTGAACAACACCACCGGATCGATGCTGGGGCGTCCATTATCCTCGCAATAGAGCGGCTCCACCATTTCATACAGCTGTGTGAAGTCCACCGCTGCATCTATCTTTCGCAGCAAATGCTCCTTCGGCACCAGTTGGTCTATGACTACGAACTCTACCAGATCTCGATCCATTTTCCCGCGTTCCAGCATCTTTCATCACCCTTGCCCATTCTACCATATCTATCAGAAAAAGCCCAGCTCCAGCCGGACTTTTTCGACATGCTGAAGCACAAATCGGAGTCGAAGCGACTCCGATTTGTGCTTATTATTATCATTTGTTTGACGGACTTCTGTCGTTATTGGCGTCCGGTTCGGCCTTCTCCTACAGGGAGCAAAACCGGGGCAGAACATCTCTTTCAAAAGCGGTCTGAGAAGTATTTGATTGAAATAAGGAAGGGTCTTTTGAGAGATCATGTCAATATTGCCACTCGTTGATCCATGGCGTCGCGGAATGTTGGATAGTTTTACTAAAATTCAAACAGCATGTTATGTAATTTATCATATTGACAAAAATAATATCATAATGTTAATATTTATTACAACAGGTTGCAATAAATATTAACTTGTAAAAATTTGTAAAGGGAGATGTTCTAACATGGAAGAGCGTAATTTCCAAACGGCTGAGAACTATCGTATTAAAGTTGTAGAGCCCATCAAGAAGACAACTCGCGCTGAGCGTGCCGAGGCACTGAAGAGAGCTCAGTACAATGCCTTCCGGCTGAAGGCTGAGGAAGTGTATGTGGACTGCCTGACCGACTCCGGCACTACGGCGATGAGCACGGAGCAGTGGTCCGCTATGATGCTCGGCGATGAGAGCTACGCCGGTGCAAAGAGCTTCTACAAGTTGGAAGCATCCGCCCAGGAAGTATTCGGCATGCCCTATGTGCAGCCTACGCATCAGGGCCGCGGCGCCGACTTTATCATGGCTCAGTATTATGCAAAGCCCGGTAAATATGCTGTCGGCAATATGCATTTCGACACGTTCCACGGCAACGCTGAGATCCTGGGCGCGATCCCTGTGGACTGCGTGATTGACGCCGGTCTGGACGCCGCCAGCCCCGCCGAGGACTTCAAGGGCAACATTGACTTGAGCAAGGTCCAGAAGATCCTGGATGAGCACGGCGCAGATGCGATCTCTGTTATCATCATTACCGTCACCTGCAACAACAATGGCGGTCAGCCCGTCTCCATGGCCAACATCCGCGCTGTCAGCGAGTTCGCAAAAGCACACAACATCCCCGTTGTGATCGACAGTGCCCGCCTGGCTGAAAACGCCTGGTTCATCAAGCATCGTGAGCCCGGCTATGAGGACAAGGACATCAAGGAGATCACCCGCGAGATGTTCTCCTACTGCGAGACTGCTACCATGAGCTCCAAGAAGGATGGCCTGGTCAATATCGGCGGATTGATCGTCACGCGCAACCATGACTTCTATCTCTACTCCAACGTTCAGGCCATCGTCCATGAGGGCTTCATCACCTATGGCGGTCAGTCTGGCCGTGATATGGAGGCTCTGGCTGTGGGTCTGCGCGAGGCTACCACCGACGCGTATCTGGACACCCGCATCGCTCAGGTGAAATATTTGGGCGATCAGCTGAAAGCAAAGGGGATCCCCATTGTTGAGCCTGCCGGCGGACACGGTATCTATGTGGACGCCCGCCGTTTCTTCCCCCAGATCCCTCAGTACGAATTCCCCGCGCAGCGTCTGGTCGTGGCCCTCTATGAGGAGGCCGGCATCCGCGCCGTGGAGATGGGCGCGTGCGCATTTGGCAGTAAGGACGCCGAGGGCAATCCCATTTGGCCTGAGCTGGAGCTGATGCGCATCTCTGTTTCCCGCCGCGTGTACACGAACAACCATCTGGACTGCATTGCCAACGCACTGGAGTATATTTATCAGAACCGCGATCAGTACAAGGGTCTGAAGATGGTCTATGAGGGCCCTATCACCGCTCTGCGTCATTTCACTGCCGGGTTTGAGCTGCTGTAATTCTTTAGAGCTGTATCAACCTCGAGTGAAGAAATCTTTTTAGCCGGAACAAAGCGCGAAATCTACTTTGTTTGGATAAGCTTTCCCATCATTTGCTTATCGAACGGCTCAATATAAAATTCCGCCGGAAAGCTGCTACTTTCCGGCGGAAATGGGCCGATACCTATCCGTCAAAAGGGGACAGGCAGCCAAAGCCACAATTATCTATAATATGCCTGATTTTTCCGCCTGTCAAGCGGAAAACTGTGCGGAACGGCTGAATATTTCTGCCAGCATGAAATGTTGCAATTGCTCTCAAATAAAGCCTCTATGATCCTTGAAGACAAAGACAGGAGGAACTTATATGGAAAAGCATGAAAACACTTTGGCAACTTCACAACGCGAGCAATTCGGCAGCCGCATTGCTTTCGTTCTGGCATCCATGGGCGGTGCTATTGGCCTTGGCAATGTTTGGAAATTTCCGTACATGGTCGGCAAATACGGCGGCGCCGCGTTTATCGTAGTTTACCTGATAGCATTGCTTTTTATCGGAGCCCCCATTCTTATGACCGAATTTGCCATTGGCCGCAAAACAGGCAACAGCTACACCAGCGCCCTGAAAATTCTGCGGCCCGGAACAAAATGGCATTATGTGGGCATCATAGGCGTTATTGCCCTTGTGCTGACGTTGGGGTTCTATGGAGGAATTGCCGGTTGGACAGTGGCGTACCTGTTCAAATCTATCGCCGGGACGTTTACCGGCATGAGCGCCGACCAGGTGGGCGGTGTGTTCGGAACCTTTATCACAGATCCCGTACAGGTCATCTTGTGGCTGGCTGTTATGATCGGCATTACTACATTTGTGGTAATGAAGGGCGTCAACGGCGGCATTGAAAAGGTCTGCAACATCCTTCTTCCGGTGTTGTTTATTATGATCGTGGCGCTGGCTATCCGCTCGGTCATGCTTCCGGGCTCTGGTGCAGGCGTAGAATTCTATTTGAAGCCTGATTTTTCACTGATTACCGGTGAAGTGGTTGTAGCTGCTGTCGGCCAGGCGTTCTTTACATTGGGAGTCGGCTGCGGCAATCTGGTGGTCTATGGTAGCTATCTGGATAAGAGCAAGACCATCGGCAGTTCGACCCTCATGGTGGCGATCGGCGATACCCTGGCCGCTGTACTCTTTGGATTTATCATTTTCCCGGCCTGTGCCGCTTACGGCATCGAAGGGAGCATGGGACCTCCGCTGGTCTTCATTACACTGCCCACGATTTTTGCACAGATGAAGGGCGGTGCCATTTTTGCCACGGTATTTTTCCTGCTGCTCTTCTTCGCCTGCCTGACCTCCACGATCTGCATTATGGAAGCCATTGTGGGATATGCAGTGGATGAGTGGAAGATCGAACGGAAGAAAGCGACCATCGGCGTGGCTCTTGTGGAGTTCGTTGTGGGAATTTTGATGATGCTCTCGTTCGGCGTGCTGTCCGGCATCAGCATTTTCGGCCGCTCCATCTTTGACTTCACCAATGATGTGCTGGTTTCCGCTATCCTGCTGCCTCTCGGCGGACTGCTGATGGTTCTGCTGGTTGGCTGGGTCCTTAAGCCGAAGACTATTCTGGATGAGATCAATATTGGCGACGGAATCAAATTCAACAAATATTACACGGTCACGATCAAGTATATCGCGCCCATCGCAATTATTGCCATGTTTATTCAGCTTGTAGTGAATCTGCTCGCGTCATAAAGTTTCCTGCTTATACATTACAGCCTGACTCGCGCTCTCGCGAGTCAGGCTGTTTATTAACGCTGGACTTTTTTCTTGGATTGGCCTATAATATACAAAACATAAAACGTTTATATGGAAATGCTTGTACACTTCATAACAAAAAAATAGGAGCAAGAGAGTTTATTTATGGCAGAGAATTTGGATCGTTATATACCTGTGACAGAGTTTATTGCCGAGATGATGGGGCCGGATACAGAAGTCATCCTTTACAGCGTGACCGACCGCAGTGTATACTACGTGATCAATCCCATGGATGAAGAAATGGTAGTGGGAAGCGGACTGCGTTCCTTGGAGCGCCGTTTTCTGGAAAATCGTCTTTATGACCATGAAAGTTTTGTGGTCAATTACCGGGCGCTGTCAAAGCATAGGAACAAATTGAAGTCTGCCACGTTATTTCTAAGAGGCGATAACAGGCAGCTGATTGCCATGCTGACAGTAAACGCAAATGTGGACAGATTGGTGGAGCTGCGCGATATGCTGAACGAAATGGTTTCAGGCCACCGACCCTATGACAATCAGCATGGAACGTCATTTTATAATAGCTTTGAGGTTTCGGTGGAGGGGATCGTATCGACTACCATCAGAAAAGAGTTAGACAAGTACAAGGTCCCGCCGGATCGACTGTCGCAGCAGGAAAAAATAGAGATTGTTCGCTGCCTGGATCAGCAGGGTATTTTTTTGGTTAAAGGGGCCATTGTTGAAGTGGCGAAGAGCTTGCAGACTACCGAAACCACAATTTACAGGTATCTGAATAAACTATCTAATAAGCAATTGTGAGCAATTGTATTTTGGAGACTGAAAGCTATCGCGTCTAGAGCTGCACAGCCCGTTCGCCATGGCAGTCACGTTCCGTTCATGACGATCTCGGAAACCCTGTGATAGAATAAAGAAAGGAGTGTCCGCCATCATGGTCGCGCTTACTGGCATCGCGGCATTTGTTTGCTGCTGCGCTTTGGTTTTTGATACGTCTTCCCTTGACGATCAGGTTCGCGCCGGAATTCCCATCGACAAAAGCCGCATTGTGCGGGACTTCGTCATCTTTTTTATCTCACTGGCGCTGCTGGTTCTGCTATGATCGCATACTATCTGTTTTTCGGCGCTGCCGCGTTCGTCGGCACATGCGCTGGGAGTTCTGACCTTTTTTCCCCCATTGAGCAGATCGATTCCGGCCTTCCCGCAAACAGGGGCCGTATTCTGAAGGATCTTGCCATGATCCTCGTTCCGGCGTTTTTCGTGGCTTTGCCACTCGTGCTTTTGTGATCTTTGCATATCATATATCCCAATTCGATCTTGCGGTCTCGGCTGTCCAAACCCCGCTTTTTCAGAGGGGGGTTCCTCACTCATCCCGCGCGGCTTCAAACTGGGTCAGATCGCAATATCCCTTTGCGGCCAGTTCCTCGATCAACGAATTGGCGTTGATCTTCACGACCTTGGAGACAATGTAGCAGGTCCCGCTGCCGGTGTAGAGAAGCAGCTGATTATCCTCCGGTTCGTAAACGGCCTCCTCCATCTCGATGGCAATGCGGGTCTGATCCGCTCCGTCTCTTAATAACGCTCTCATTTCATTTCCTCCGATTCTATTTATACATTTGCTCAAAGGCGCGGCGGACAGCCGCGCTTTTTCCGTGTCGCTGGTTTCGGAACGCTCCGTCTTTCTGCGCCCGGATCAGAAGGAGTGATCCTGCATCCGGTTTGCCTTATATTCAGCATGGCGCTCCGCCTGGCATCGCGCAATGTCTTTGCGTGCGTTGTAGAAGGAAGCGTTCGCTTCTGTCAATGGATAGACGATCCGATGGCAGCGATATTTGTCCGTGCTCTTTTGACTGTGAATCCTGGCAAAGTAGGCGCAGCCGCAGTCACAAGCGGCAGTGGCGATCTGCTTGTCCGAATTCTGGCTGATCCAGTTGTCAAACATCACCGGCTGCGAACACCCGGGGCAGCTCCAAGCATGCCGCGTCATGGCATCGAAGGCCTCCAGTTTCGTGTCAAAGAGGTCTTCGTTTATCTCCTGCGATCCGTTCTCCTGACTGTATGGAGTGTCCGGGTGATCGTCATTCAGCAGGGAAGGCAGATCCAGATGCCGCAGGATCCGCACGGTATTCATCGCGTCATGGAGCGCGTCATGAGCGGCGTAGGCAGGCTCTTGGATCATATCCATCGCCTGTATCAGTGAGTACTGGCGGCGCTCTTTCACGATTTGCCGGCTGAACGCCCGCTGAACGTCATACGCCTTCGGCAGATGATAACCTTTGATCTTATGAACGGATATATTCGAGTGCAGGATCTTGAAGTCCTCGTTTCCCCAGGTCAGAAACACCGCGTCCTCGGGACACCAGGCAGTGAAATACGCAAGGGCCTGCTTAAAAGGAAAGCCGTACGCAAGATCCGCGTTCGATATCTGAGTGAGACGGGCGATCTTTCGATGCATATGCGGGTAGTACTTGGGCTTCACCATAACTTTGAATGTGTGAACCTCACCATCCAAGCGTGAACGCTATGGATGGTGCTTCCGGGGTTTTAGGCCCCAGACTCATTTCCACCGTGGGGCCAAGACTCAGAAACTGAAACTGA